>Ga0155433_111_pt1 | contig 5342 bp, 5 predicted proteins | sample RifCSPhighO2_02_FD_106401 | JGI IMG/M metagenome (GOLD analysis project Ga0155433, IMG submission 106401) | Candidatus Ryanbacteria bacterium RIFCSPHIGHO2_02_FULL_45_17b | reverse complement strand
TTAATTTAGTATCAAGCAGACCCCCCCCTCCGCTTCCGCCGCCGATAAGCCATGCCATAAGACCGGAGAAAAGGTGCCCAATTATTTCATTTATTTCATCGGCCGCTTCCAGTTTACGTATTTCTTCGCCCAAAGAATCGGCAAGCTGGTCCTCAATTGCTTTGCCGGGAGTTTGAGTAAGATATTTATCACAACGGACAAGATTTGTATCGTCTGGATCAGTGGGGTTGATTAGAGGGCCCCCGTCAACGGTGATTCCTTTCACGCATTTACGCATGCCGGGAAACCCTAATCCCGCAAGAAAATCATTTTCATTTGCGCGTACAGCCCGTGTTTCCCGTTCACGCGAGTCTTCTTCAGCAAGTGTTAATAAACCCCATGCCGTGTTTTCATAGCGCGCGGTTTGCATCCAGGCGGCCCACCCGCCATTTTCAAAATCCTCGTAAAAATCTTCCAGGTTTTCCACAATATCCGTTATGCTACAGCGCGCTTTTGGTCCGAAACTGCCGTACCCGCGGCCATAGCTTTGGCTTAAGCTCAAACCAACCGGTAAGCGAAATGGGGAGCATAATTTGTCCCATGAAGGGCCGAAGTAATCCCGCAACATGATGCTTGCCTGATTGTCCGCCGCGTCCAGTAAAAATTCATCAATGTTTGTTACAAAAAGAGATCCTTCCGTGCCGCCGGAAAAGAATGGGTCTTGGCCCGTTTGAATCCACAATACTATTTTTTCTGTAAATTGCTGGAGAACAAATCGCGCAAGTTCCCAAGCGATAAGATCCCAACTTATAGAGAATGCCGCCGCGGCTTCCGATCCCACTTCGTTGCTTGCAGAGAATGGCAGGCCTCCTAACCCAAATTCTTTATTTACAAACCAGCCCTGCACAACGGAACCTTTAGGACCAGAAAGTGCTACGTCCCACGTGTCACAAATCGTAGGACAGTGCACGGGCACAACCGCTTGCGCTGGTTTTACAGGAACAACCAAACTTCCAATCAAGACAAAAACGACGCAGAGGAATATGTTTGCAACTTGTTTTTTTTCTGTCTTCATTGGAGTGCGGAAAGATATTTATTGAACATGGCCCCTGGTTCTGATTCCTGGAACGCAATGTTTCTTGTTTTGACTTCACGCATAATAATTTCAAGCGGAGCGGCTGATTCTTGCGCTTCGGAAACGTATTGATTAAGCGCGGCAAAACCAGATATCGGGTCGGCATTAAATTGCGACACCGTATTCAAAATGGCGCTCAAGCGGAGAAAAGAGTTAGCCATATTTTTATGCGCTTCAAGAAGAAGCCGCGGCACATCAATGGTGTACAGGGTGTTTGCAAGCGATTTGTAATAAGTACTGTTTTCTTCCAATTGTCCCAAACTGCTGAATGTCCGATTCGCAAAGACAGCATTTATGATCTCGAGTTCGTGTTTTTGCGGAGATGATTGTTCTTGCAGTGTTTTGGCAAGAATATTAACGTATGCGCGGACATCTGCATCGTTGTTTGAGTCTTTGATATGAAATGAAGAGTCGGTGGCAGCTTGAAATAAGTCGGGGAAAGAATATGCGCCCATGGAATTTGTGATATCGGAAAATACTTGGTTCGTAAGGGTATCTTTGTCTATGAAAGCGTTTCCTTCAGACGCGTTTGCTATTTTCCTGCTAAAATAGGCGGTGGCAAAATTTTGCGCCAGTTTAGCGGTAAGATTTTCTTCATCACTTGCCATTGCCGTGGCAGTTCCATCTGTTGCGCCAGGAGAAGGCAGGGTCATTTCATCATCCGGGCCTGGCTTACGAGGGTCGCGTTTTGCCAGTATTTCATGGTTGTCGGTTGTTCCATCCCCGTCGGTATCCGGATTATGCGCGTCTGTTTTCCATAAGGCCTCTTCCCAATCCTTAAGGCCGTCGTTATCGGAGTCCTGCGAGAGTGTTCCCCCTGCATTATTGTCGGCCGCGGCAATTCGGTTTTCCGCGGGAACTTGTTTTTGTTTGTTCGCAAAAAACCACCATGCTCCCGCAGTGAGTGAAATACATATCAAAGGGATGATAATTTTTCTGCTTGGCATATACCTTAAAAACAGTGGATCGCGCTACATTATATACTTCCATGAATTACGAAATGTCATCCCGCACTTGATGCGGGATCCATTTCTATAAAGAAATATATGGATTTTTTAATGATACTGGATGCCGGATCAAGTCCGGCATGACAAAAAAGTGTATTTCGTAATTCACAGTATATTTGTAATTATACACGTACTGGCGCGTTATTTTTCTTTATTTTTTCCTCTTTGTGTGGATAAGTTTTTGTGTGATACACTGAAAACATGTATTCGCAGTTCGTAAAGATTATAGGTAGCACGATCGGGGTGGGTATAATTGTGCTGTTGGGTTATTTTATGTTTTTTCGAAACAAAGATGTTCCCGGAAACAGCAGTGTGCCAGAAGAGTTTTCGCAGACAAAGAGCATTGAACGGCGTTCAGCCGAAAACAAAGGTATTTTACTTGCCGGAAATGCCGGTTCTCCGCAAAAAACCGGCTTTCAATATCTTTTTCAACCAATAACGCGGCCTTTGGAGCCCGCCGTTTCTTATATTACCGGCGTTTTTTCTAGCGGAAGCGGGGAGAACAACAATAGCACAGGAGATAGTAAATCATTTGGCGCTGAATCTGAATTTGAACATGGTTTTGCTTCCCAGCCTGCTTTATCGGAAGAGCAGATTTTTGACATTTTATGGCCGGAATCATATAGAGATGCTTTGGTAATGCTTCAAGACTTAATGATCAAAGATAATTTTATTACCACATCAGAAAAAAATACCATCTTTGCCACTGATGACCAAATATATGCGGTTCTGTTTAAAATAGCCGAATATGCAAAAAAACAGGGGTGGGTGGGGCCTGCAGATGCCACACAGCTTCAAAAAGGTATTCAAGAACTTGAACGTCTTATATCCATGGAGCGCGCGAATTTGCGTACGACCGGAAAAATCTCTAGTGGTTTATTGTTGCCGGGAGGACAGCGCATTGATAAAACACCCATGGCAAAACAGGATTTTTTTTCCATGATCGTAGATGGGCTTAAATATAGTTTGACTACCAATTCAGCAAACGCGGAAATTCCTGGTGGTGGGAATTGGGTTACAAGTCCTGATTGTTATAAGGATCTTGCTCCATCTAATCCGGTACCAGGTGCAAATTTATGGGTTTTCTGTTGTAATTGTGGACTCTATTGTGTTGGCTACTATTGCGAATTTATCGATGATTGTGGTCCCTATTCTACGCAATGCAACGTTCCACTTGGATGCCTTAATCTTATATGTGGCGCATGGCCGAACGCAATTTGGGATCCCGAGACAGGCATTTGTGGCTGTGGTTGACAAATGTTATTGTATAAGATATACTATAGTCAATGTGTAGAGAGGGGTTAGTTTTTTATAAATAACCTTAAGAAAGGAGGAATAGTATGATACGCCGAGTCTGTATGGTCATGCTGGCCATTACTACGGTGGCTTGTGGCGGTATACCGATGTACGGAATCGGTATGGTGCCGGGCATGATTGCGGGGGAAGCAACACATCGATTAACGGGGCATCTGATGGATTCCCTGATCCCCCGCCCACCGTCGCAAGTGTATTATCAACCCGTACCACAACAGGTACAGGAGGATAACAGAGGCTGTTTCCAGATAAATGGCAAGGAATATTGTCAAAAAGTAGTGGTGGCAACTGAAAAAATAAAGGATGGAAAGGGGTGCGAATGGACGGCAAAAGATGGCGGGACATGGAATTGCCCGAAAAAAGAAAGCGACAGGTAAAGTTAGGCCCCTCAAAATATATTTTATATATCTTGAGGGGCTTTTTGTTGTGCGCAAACTTTAAGCAGTTTAGTTTGTTTTTGTTCAAAGCTAAGCTTTGAACATTATAGCCCAATCTTCCAGTGAAAGCTCCTGCGGCCGTTTTTTGAGAAGATGTTCAATATGCGGAAGTCGGACTTCCGCAATATGGCTGGAAAGGGATGCGCGGAGCATTTTACGCTTTTGGGAAAACGCTTTTTTGGGAAGTTCGAAGAATTCTTTAGGTGATATATGGTGTTTTTTGAAGAAAGCGTCTGAAATGTCTTCAATAGCGATAACAGCGGAGTCAACTTCTGGTGGTGGTAGAAAGCTTCCTCGGGAGACCTTAAAGAGTATGTGGGGTGTACCAAACGCTTGCACGGAAAGCGCAAGTAGATTCATGCTCGGCGGTTTTGCGCATATCCGCTCGGCGACTTCTTTTTGGATCATTAGTGTCATGGATTGCGGCTTATTCGGCAGTTCTTCAAGGAACAAGCGCAGAAACCGCGATGTTATGTAATAAGGCAAATTTGCTACTATTTTATATTTTTTAGGAGTTATAAATGTCATCCCGCACTTGATGCGGGATCCATTTCCTTGAAAATATATGGATTTTTTAATGATACTGGATGCCGGATCAAGTCCGGCATGACAAAGTAAAATATCCCCTTCCACAACTTCCAGATTTTTCGCATTTTTATATTTTTCTCGGAGATATGGAACAAATTGCCGGTCTTTTTCTACGGCAATTACTTTTTTTGCTTTTTCAACCAAAAACTGGGTAAGCATTCCTCTCCCTGGCCCCACTTCCAAAACAACATCCGTTGGCTGAATGTTAGCAGACTCAACCATACGCTTTGCTATAGCGGCTGAAGTGAGAAAATGCTGGCCAAGTTTTTTACCCATGGTTATTTTAATTTACTTTGAATTACGAAACGTAGATTTGTCATTGCGAGCGTAGCGAAGCAATCTCATGAATACATTGAAAATTATGGGATTGCCACGTCGCTTCGCTCCTCGCAATGACAACATTTTGATGTTTCGTAATTCACCGCAATTTAATCATATTTCACCGCATGTTCGTCAAAATCAAGGTAGTTCGTTTCCGTTGGTTGTGTTAGTTGCCTAAGACGTTCTGGTATATCTTGTAAAAACCGCGACGGTTCATTCCATTGCACTTCTCCGTAGATGGTGCGGGTTTGCGCTGTGCTTATATATAGGCGCGTGCGGGCGCGCGTGAGCGCGACATAGCAAAGCCGTCGTTCTTCTTCCATTTGGGCGGGGTCGTGCATGCTTAAAGCATGCGGGAACATACCCTCTTCAAGGCCTGTTAGGAACACCGTATCGAATTCAAGTCCCTTTGCCGCATGAATTGTCATGATATGAACAGCGTCCGCGGACTTATCAACCAAATCGGCGTCGGATAGGAGCGCAGCGTTTTCAAGGAACGCATCAGTTCCCTGCGGCGGATCAAGGTGGTCATAAGCGCTGGTAACGGAGAAAAGCTCTTCT
>Ga0155433_112_pt1 | contig 17635 bp, 17 predicted proteins | sample RifCSPhighO2_02_FD_106401 | JGI IMG/M metagenome (GOLD analysis project Ga0155433, IMG submission 106401) | Candidatus Ryanbacteria bacterium RIFCSPHIGHO2_02_FULL_45_17b | reverse complement strand
TTTCCACATTAAACCAAAAATAAGCATAATGCACAAGATAATATATATTCTTTCACAGAACGTTGTATACTATAGATATGAATAATCGATCACTGCGAGTAGGAGTTGTCATGGGCGGGCCGTCAAGTGAACATGATATTTCACTTCTTACCGGACGGAATGTGCTTATAGGGTTAACACAAACGGGACACAACGCCCATCCCGTATATATTGCCGAAAACGGCAACTGGTTTTTGGGTTCAAAACGCGGTGTCGCGTTTGATCCAATTGACATATGTAGCAAATTTGATGTTATGTTCAATGCCACGCACGGCGAGTATGGCGAGGACGGTCGTCTTTCGCAAGTTTTTGAACATTGTCGTGTTCCATTTACAGGTTCCGGAGTCGCGGCGTCCGCTCTTGCTATGAACAAAATCATAAGCCGTGAAATTTTTATGCAAGCAGGTTTGCGTGTTCCGCGAGCGGTACCAATTCGCGCGGATGAATTCGATCCAAAAAAACATATGTCACAAATTCATAGAATGTCTGCACCCCCATGGGTGGTAAAACCGGCGTCGCGCGGATCTTCGGTGGGTGTTTCTATCGCTCAAACATTCCAACAGCTGGAAGAAGCGATCCACCACGCGTTTTTGTATGATAAACAGATCCTCGTGGAAGAATATATTCAGGGGAAGGAAATTACCTGTGGAGTTTTGGAAAATGTTAACGGTGAGCGTCATCATGCTTTGCACCCGATAGAAATCATACCGCCGGAAGGGCAATTTTTTGACCATCAAGTAAAATATGACGGCTCCACAAAAGAAATGCCCGCGCCTTTTTATGGCGAGATGTTACGCCAAATCCATTCTGCCGCGGTCACCGCGCATACCGCACTTGGATGCAGACACTATTCCCGCACAGATATGATTGTGAAAGGTACAAAGATATATGTTCTGGAACTAAACACCTTACCAGGACTCACATCTGAATCACTCTTTCCAAAAGCGGCTCGTTGGGCAAAGCTTGAACTTCCGGACCTTCTAGATCATTTAATACAACTCGCCGTCCGCACATCATAAGATGATACTAGTTTTGCGTCTCCTGAAACAATTCACCTCGTGATCATTCACCATGCCCACCGCCTGCATGAACGCGTAACATATAGTAGGGCCGATAAATTTAAATCCTCGCTTTAATAACTCCTTACTCATAATACTTGATTCTTCCGTGCTTGCAGGAATATCTTTCAATGACCATATACTGTGTTGTATAGACTTATTGCCTACAAACTGCCATATATAAGAATCAAAAGACCCAAACTCTTTTTGAATTTCTAAAAATTTCTTAGCATTTTCTATGGTTGCGGCAATTTTGAGACGGTTACGGATAATGCCGGGGTTCCCAAGAAGCTGTTTTATGTCTTTTGCTCCAAAACGTGCAATCTTTTTTACATCAAATCCCTTAAATGCTTTGTGATATTCTTCTCGCTTAATCAAAACCGTCTGCCATGAAAGCCCTGCCTGCGCGCCTTCTAACAAAAGGAACTCAAACAGTTTTACGTCATCGTGCACTGGCATACCCCATTCTTTGTCATGATAGCGAATCATGAGTGGATTCTCTCCCACCCAAACACACCGTTTTTTTATGTTTGTAGAGTTTTTCATAATAGATTTTATGTTATGTTGAAAAAAGAGGCGAATGATCCGCCTCTTTTCATTTTTGTTGTTACCTTGAAAATAACCGTAGCACCAAACCCTGCTTGTATTGGAATAAGAAGCGAAGCCAGCTCACCTGCAAATTTTTTTCTGTAATATTCGCCTCTATATCAAGTTGCGGACTCCATCCAAGCGCCTTCCATGACACATCTCCGTCGGCAATAGCAACCCATCCCAACATTTCATCATGATTCAAACCCCATCCTAAAATATCCGGGCGCCCCTCCGTACGACAAAATACATAAAACTCTGCTCCTATCACATTGGTATACTGGTGCTTATAGCGGCGCAAGCATCCAATTTCTACGGAAATATCACGCTTCAAAAAGGGGGCATGGAATTCGTAAAACCATGGAGTGCGCGTGCTTTCAATAGTCCAAGAGCATGTGTCAGTGAAATTAGGAATATCTCTTTCCGGATTAAAATCCCTTGCTATTTCTTGACATGACTTTGCAATTATCTTTGGTTTAGGTTCTTCCCCTTGTACTATAGGCATATCTACGGGAATCATGACAGGCGCGCGGCGTGACACACACCCAGTCGTACCAAGTACAAACAAAAAATATATTCCATAACACATCTGTAAACGTTTCATATACACCCTCCTTTGTAAATAATCTTGCCTACATTCTAGTCATAGTCCACGGAAAAAGCAAACCCGCCCACACACAGTATCAAAATGGAAAGATATGACGTTTTACATTACAGTATGGAAAAAAGCTTTAGATTAAAACTTTTATATTGTGCCGGTTTAGCGCTTTTTTGGGTTGTATTCTTGTGGAATTTCTGGAGTAAAGGCGTATACGCGCTTGGTATGAACGCTTTTATATTTCTTTCATTATTTTTTTGGTTATTTCTGTTGGAGCTTTACAAAAACGGAAGGTACGCCAAAAACGATCTTGCTTGGATTATTCCAACAGTTTTGATAGTTGCAAGTTTTTCACTATACGACAATCCCTTTTTAAAAATAGTGAACTTGCTTGTTCTGCCTGTTATGTTTGTTTTGTTTTACAGCAACGCGTTATTAGCGGAGAAAAAAACAACATACTGGAATGCTGATTTTATTATCAAACTAACCGGCCGCGCCCTGTCCATTCTTGGAGAAATACACAATTCAATAAAAGCATACGGCGCTCTTATAATTCCCGCAAGCAAAACGAACAAACACATTATCATGCGTATCGTAGCGGGCATGGTACTGTTTCTTGCATCCGCGCTCATAGTATTTATTCCGCTTTTATCTTCAGCGGATGCCGTCTTTTCTCAAAAAGTAGAGGTCATAACCATATGGTTTGAGAACATATTTTCAACACCTCTTGTGTACAGAATAGGTGTTTTTATTATTTTATCGGTTGTATTCTTTTCCGCATTCACCGCGTGGAGCAAACCTTTTGACCACCATGAAAAAGAAGAGAACAATAAACAGGTAGACTCTATTATAGTGGGAATTGTCCTCGGCGGAATTCTCTGTGTGTATCTGTTCTTTTTGTGGATACAAGTTAACCGCCTGTGGATTGGTGCCTTGCCGTTTGATTTTAAAGAAACTGAGCAGTTGGTAAAAAGCGGCTTTTGGCAATTACTAGCTCTTTCCCTTATCAACATCTTCATCTACTTTTTTGCCTACAAAAAGACTGTTCCTTTTGTTCAAAAGATTTTGATCGCATTTACCATCGCATCTCTTTTACTACTTGCGTCAGCGGGGCACCGTATGGGGCTTTACGTAATCTATTACGGATTTAGCTACGAAAAATTCTTTGCGTCCTATACGGTACTCTATTGCGCAATTCTCTACTTGTGGCTTATTGCCCAATTATTCCAGAACCAGCGTTCCAACATCGTAAAGTTTTTAATCATGCTTTTTCTTTGGATGTTTGCCGTTGTATCAATATTTCCTATTGAGCAATTCATATTCCGCACCAATATGGCATTACACAATCTCAAAGACTCTCGGATTATATTGAGCGAGATGAGAATGCTTTCTCCCGATGTGCTTCCGTTAGTTAAGAAAAACAAAGAAAAGATGTTACTAGAAGGGGAGGGATATGACTGGAATAAATGGATTGAGGATCAGGAAAAACTGATTTCAGAGAAAGTGTGGTATGAACGAAATGTCATGAATATAGCTTTTCAATAAAAACTCTTCCTATCATAATGAATACATGAAAGCAATAAGATTATTTCTCTTGGTTCTCATTATCGTTGGTCTTGGCTTGCTCGCTACGCAAGGGTTTTGGGTACCAAAATTTGTAGCCGTCATTATAAAATATACGGATGAAGCTGATCCGTCTCAAATAATCATTTTTGAAAAAAGATCATCATGGGGTCCATGTCCTGATGAAGGAGGTTGTTTTGAGTTCGTCCATCTCTATGAATCAGGAAAATTGGTGGTAGAAGATGGAGAAGGGAAACATGAAAGCCAGTTGCCGAAAGATTTTGTAGAGCGTTTTAACAAAACAGTTGAAGAGACAGGTATCATGCAAAAGAAATGCCTGGTATCATCTCCCATACTAGATTATGGAGCATCATATACCATTGTGCACAATGGAAGAGAAAAGAAAATTGAATTCCCGGGATGCGAGGAAGAATTAAAAGTAATCGATGCGTTATTCATGGCACAGGATTAATGAAGATGGAGGAAATAACGAGTCTTAATCTGAAATTGTGGACCCGGGGAGAATCGAACTCCCACACCCCGGATGCAAACCGGGTACACTACCATTATGCTACGGGCCCAATACGCGCAATTCTAACACTGTATCTCCTTGTTTTCAATGTGCTACAATACGGACATGTCAAAAAAGCGGCTTGAAGTATTTTTGGAATTTCTTGTTTTTGGCGTCGTTTTTGGTGTTATAGAAGATATTATCGCTGTTCGTGCCGCAACGGGTACGGCAATAACCGCAGAGACAATTTTTATTGTTATTGGTATTGCTATTCCATTCGCATTTTTGGGTGAAATTTTAGTTGATCAGATAGACTTTGTCGCTATGTGGGAACGCCACCTAGAGCGTAAAAAACAAAAAAAATAAATAATATACCCATGCGCATTTTCAAAAAACTCATACGCGACAACATGCCCGACATTATGGCAAAAAAGGGGACACCTATTCACACGCGCGTTCTGGAAGATGATGGGAAATTCATTGCCGCGCTTGAAAACAAGCTTTTGGAAGAGGTACAAGAGCTCCGCAATAAAGAAAACCCCGCGCTTGTGCAAATTGCCTACATGGAAGAAATTCTTGAAGCACTTACGAAAGTATACGGCATTTCTGTTGAAGATATCACGGCGGAACGAAAACGAAAAAAAGAAGAGCGTGGCGGGTTTGAGAAACGGCTATTTTTGGAAGATGAACAATAGATAAACCCTTAAAAAAGTGTTTTGAAAAAGTCCTCGGTTCTCCTTCGCTATTGCTCGACTAGACTTTTCCAAACCATTTTTTAAGGGTTTATGCGGTATGTGCTTGCCTTTTCTTGACAAGCGAGATATACTAGCTACGCTATATGGCTCGCAAGAAACCCACATCATCGGAAACACCAAGTTCTGCCATTCAGATCCGCGGAGCGCGCGTTCATAATTTAAAAAATATATCTCTTAATATTCCGCGTAATTCACTCGTGGTTATCACTGGCCTTTCAGGATCCGGTAAATCATCGCTTGCGTTTGATACTATTTATGCCGAAGCTGAACGACGGTTTGTGGAATCTCTTTCCGCTTACGCGAGACAATTTTTGGGCGTAAAAGAAAAGCCCGATGTAGATTCGATTGAAGGTCTTTCGCCTGCTATTTCCATTGATCAAAAAAGTGTTTCCAGAAACCCACGGTCAACCGTAGGCACTATCACAGAAATCTACGATTATCTGCGTATTTTGTTCGCGCGGGCGGGCGTTCCCCATTGCCCGCAATGTGGAAAATCCGTAAAGCGGCAAAGCATTGATGAAATAATAGAGCATATACGTTCCTTCAAGGAAGGAACAACACTTTCACTTTTAGCGCCCGTAGTGCGCGGACGCAAAGGAGAACATAAAAGCACACTTGATGAAATAACGCGTAAAGGATTCGCGCGCATACGTATAGACGGCGCCATTATGCGTTTGGAAGAAGTGGATGATATACAACTGGATCCTAAAAAACAGCATTCCATAGAAGTGGTGGTAGATCGCCTTGTTATTGACAGTGACATTGACCGTTCACGTCTCGCGGATTCATTGGAAACGGCTTTAAAAATCGGGAAAGGAATTATAATCGTAGAACACAACGGAGCTGAAACATTATATTCCGAACATTTTGCCTGCCCCACATGCGCTATTTCTTTACCGGAACTTGAACCGCGCCTTTTTTCATTTAACAGCCCCTACGGCGCGTGCTCCACATGTACGGGCATCGGACACACACTGGAAGTTGATTCGGCTTTGGTGTTTTCAAATAAGAATTTAACGCTTGCCGAAGGAGCTATTCAACCGTGGGCGCGAGCATCACATCGCGTAGGCCGGCAATCATGGTATTGGTGGATGTTAGAGGATCTCGCGCACCGACATAAATTTTCACTTAACACGCCTGTATGTGATTTATCAAAAGATATGTTGGATATTATATTACATGGAGAACAAACGGCGCCCTCAGGACAACACCAGCCATTTGAGGGAGTTATTCCAAACCTGAAGCGCAGATGGAAAGAAACCGATTCCGAATGGACTCGCGCGGAAATTGAAAAATATATGCGGCTGGAACAATGTCCCGCGTGCGCGGGCGTGCGTTTGCGACCGGAAGCGCTTGGTGTGTTATTGAAAGGAAAAAACATAGCTGATATTTCCCGCCTGGATATAACATCCGCCCTGGCATTTTTTGAGAGCATGGAAAAATCAGCAACGAAAGAAGAGCGCGCTATAACAGGTCCGCTCATAAAAGAGATCATGAACCGACTATCATTTTTGCTTGATGTGGGACTCAATTATCTGACACTTGAACGTGAATCAACCACGCTTTCGGGGGGGGAAGCGCAACGTGTGCGCTTGGCAACCCAAATTGGCTCGCATCTTACGGGTGTTACTTATGTGCTTGACGAGCCGTCTATCGGACTTCACCCCCGTGATCATCGCCGCCTGATTGAAACACTCAAACACCTGCGCGATCTGGGAAACACCATGCTGGTTGTAGAACACGACCGCGATACCATGAACGAGGCCGATTGGATAGTGGATATGGGTCCGGGCGCGGGAAAACATGGCGGTATGGTTATTTTCCAGGGAACGCCGAAAGAATTACGCACCGCGTCCACTCCCACAGGACATTATATTTCGGGACGCAAAACGATAACAATTCCGAGAAAGCAGAAAAAAAACACCAACAAACGTGAAATGCAAAAAATGCTTCACGTGCGAGGTGCTCAAGGAAACAACCTCAAACATATTGATGTGCAAATTCCTCTTGGCAAGCTTGTGTGTGTGGCAGGGGTATCGGGTTCAGGTAAAAGCACGCTCATAAATGATACGATTGGCCGCGCTTTGATGCGTCATTTTTACAATTCCCGCCAAGAACCATCATCACATAAAAAAATAGATGGACTCCAATATTTGGATAAAGTTGTTATGGTAGATCAGTCACCCATCGGACGTACGCCGCGTTCAAACCCCGCAACCTACACAGGCGCGTTTATATTCATACGGGACATTTTTTCACGTACCAATGAAGCGCGCGCGCGAGGATATAAATCGGGACGGTTCAGTTTTAATGTAAAAGGAGGACGATGCGAAGCATGTGAAGGACAGGGAGTCCGAAAAATTGAAATGTATTTCTTGCCTGATATTTATATCGAATGCGAAGAATGCCGCGGGAAGCGATACAACCAAGAAGCACTCTCTATTCTCTATAACGGACGCACTATCGCGGATGTACTGGATATGCCCGTTGAAGAAGCATGTGATTTTTTCAAAGATATCCCCGCCATAAAAACGCGTTTGGAAACATTAGTGCAAGTTGGGTTAGGATACATACACATGGGACAATCAGCAACCACGCTTTCGGGTGGGGAAGCGCAACGTGTAAAACTCGCGACAGAACTTGCAAAAAAGGCGACGGGGAAGACTATGTATATTCTGGATGAACCAACCACGGGGCTCCACTTTGACGATATACGGCGGCTTTTGGAGGTGCTTGGCGCGCTTGTGGATAAAGGAAATTCGGTGCTGGTTATTGAACACAACACCGATGTACTCAAAAACGCTGATTGGATAGTGGAATTGGGGCCGGAAGGAGGGCCGGAAGGAGGGTTTTTGGTTGCCCAAGGAACACCGGCTGAAATACGAAAAAATAAGGCTTCACCCACAGGTAAATGGTTAGATATTTGACTCCTTTCTTACATTATGGTATTATGTAAAAACTATGGTTTATAATATAAAGACAGCTTCAGAAGCAGTGCTTGCATGTATCCCGAAACGTTCAGCAATTGTGTTGGAAAAACGGTTTGGATTGGGAAAGTCCAACAAGCGATCCACGCTAGAAGCAATTGGAAATTCTTACGGTATCACACGAGAGCGCGTCCGCCAAATTGAATCGGATGCTCTTAATCGTATCCGAAAAGCCGGCGTGTTTGCTCACTTACAGCCTCTCTTTTCAGATTTCACAGAATATATTCAACAGCAAGGCGGAATTGTCGCGGAAAATCAATTGTTTTCTCATTTTAGTAATGAATATGTATCTCCGGAGGCAGTGCGTTTTTTACTTACCCTTCATCCTCAAATAATATATCGAGGAGAGTCCGATATATGGCATTCCCGTTGGGGGCTAGACGGCGTGATGATGGATTCCGTAGAACATGCCCTGCAACGGGTATCCGATACCATAAAATCAAAAACGGAAACCATAGCATATGAAGAGCTTGTGAACATGATACAAAAAGAGCTTGCGGCAGAATCCATAGCTACGCCTTCCCGCGCGGTTTTATCAGCTTATATAGCAAACTCAAAACAAATAGACAAAAATCACTTTAACAAATGGGGACATGCATCTTCTCCATTAATACGCCCGCGTGGCGTTCGAGATCTTGCTTATTTGGTATTTCAGCAAACAGGTACTCCCATGCATTTTTCAACCGCGGCGGATCGTATTCGAGAAATTGCGACTAAACGCCGTGTGCATGCCCAAACGGTGCATAACGAACTTATAAAAGATAATCGCTTTGTGTTAGTAGGCCGGGGCATGTACGGACTCTCGGAATGGGGATATGAGCCCGGCACCGTGCAAGATATCATTGCGCGCGCGCTTTCATCGGGACCGTTGTTAAAAGATGACCTTGTGAAAAAAGTCCTTCACAAACGACAAGTAAAAGAAAACACCATTCTCATTAATTTGCAAAATCGGAAGCATTTCAAAAAGTTCCCTGACGGAACATATGGCAATGTGGTATAATGTGACCTGTGCTTGAATTTAACGAATTTATACAACAACTCGTTCGTGTTGCGAAAGCAACGTGGTTCATCTTTGTGCCTGCCATCGCGGTTTTATTGTTTTTTGAAACATGGATTTCCTACGTGCGAAATCACTACAAATCGGAAACTAAATGGACATTTCTTGAAATAAAAATACCGCGACAGATTCTTCGGGGACCCAAAGCTATGGAGCAGATATTTTCCTCCCTCCATACGTTTATTTCTGGTCCCTCTGTTTGGTATGACTACTACTGGGCTGGAGAAGTAAAACTTTGGTATTCATTTGAAATAGCCTCATTTGGAGGTGATATCCATTTTTATGTTAAAACTCCCACCAAACACAAAAACTATGTGGAAGCAAATATCTACGCGCAATATCCGGATCTTGAAATAGAAGAAATTGATGACTACACTCTTCATATGCCTTCCACCTATGAAGGGTTGCGGAATACCGGCTATGAATTATGGGGAACAGAACTCAAATTAGAAAGAGAAGACGTCTATCCTATCCGATTGTATGAAGAATTTGAAACACCAAGCGAATACAGTACCCTTGATCCCATTTCTTCTCTTATTGAAGTTTTAAACTCGTTGCGTGCCGGAGAGGAAATTTGGTTGCAAATACTCATCTCACCCGCGGATTCTTCATGGCAAGAACGCGGGGCGCGCTTTATTAAAGAATTTCAGAAAAAAACTCGCATTGTAACAGAAAGCGGTGATGGCAAAAAAGTTACAGTCGATAGAAGCCCAGGGGAAGAGCTTGCTTTAAAGGCGATAGAACACAATATTTCCAAACCAGGTTTTCAGACAATGATTCGATATATATATCTTGCCCCATCTGCAATCTATAGCAAACAAACACCGTGGTATGGAGTTCTGGGAGCATTCAACCAATATAGCTCAAAGGCGCATAATTCATTCAAGCACGATAGTATGATTCGCACGGCGGTGCTGTGGTATTATTATCCGTTCTTTTTTCCCACGTGGCGCCAAAAATATCGCCGGGAACAAGTTTACACCAAATTCCGCGAGCGGGAAATGGCAGAAAGTGGTTTTTTCACGCTTCTACGCACCAAATCAACCATATCTTCTTCTCACTTTATTTTAAACACTGAGGAGTTGGCAACTATTTATCACTATCCTTCAAATATTGTGCTTACAGCGCCTTCTATTCAACGAATTGAATCACGCAAGGTAAGCCCGCCAACCGAGCTTCCAGGACAAGAAACAGGGTCGGAACTACCTAAAGGATTTAAAAAGAAATGATTGAAACTCTTACAACGTATGCCCACACAGCGCTAACCGTGCTTAAAGTACTGGCGATTATTGCTACAATTGCTTCAATTGCTGGTATTGTGTATGCGACAAAAAAGAGCCGCGAGATACATCACACAAACAAAGCAAAACACACAAAAGAGGAAGAACAACGAAAAAGTGATCTAGACGCGGGAATATCTTCAATTGCTCTCACGCAATTAAAAGAACATACTACCCAACACTGGCAGAATATTATTGAAAAATTAGCAAGCCAGCAGGGGGGAAAAGATTATAAAACTGTTATTATAGAAGCGGATGGGTTGGTGGATTCAGCTCTTCGTGCCAATCAATTCCCGGGTGATACCATGGGAGATAGATTACGAAATGTTCCTCCGGAGAAAATAGCATCATTGAATGAACTTTGGAAAGCGCATCGCACACGTAATGAAATCGCGCACGACCCTCATTATGTAGTGAGTCCGCGCGAGGGACATGATATGATGAAAGTGTACAAAAAAGTTCTTGAAGAATTAGGAGCGTTATAAAAGCAATGGAATCTGATATCGTTTATTTCGCAAAAACAAACTTTCGCAACCGCGAACGCGTATTCGGTATTAAGCGTACAGATCGCCGTCAGCATGTATACGTGATAGGACAGACAGGGACCGGAAAATCCACATTCTTGAAAAATATAGCTTTGCAGGATGTTAAAAGCGGGCGCGGTGTCTGTATCGTGGATCCGCACGGCGAATTCGTGGAAGAAGTGCTTACCATGATACCGGAAGAGCGCGCAAAAGATGTTATTTATTTTAATCCAGCAGACAGTGAATATCCCATCGGATTCAACGTTCTTGAGGTTCCCGACATAAACAACCCTGAATACAAGCCCATTGCGGCTTCAAGCTTGATGGGAATTTTTACGAAAATATGGGCAAATGTCTGGTCTGCCCGCATGGAGTATATTTTGAATAACGCGATTTTAGCGTTACTTGATAACCCGGGATCCACACTACTCGGCGTACAACGGATTCTAGTTGATAAAGAGTATCGAAAACAAATTCTATCACACGTGAAAGACCCTGTAGTGCTCGCGTTTTGGACGCAGGAATATGAACAATATGAACCACGGTTCCGCAATGAAGCCATCGCACCTATACAAAATAAAGTAGGGCAATTTTTGTCTTCGTCCCTCATCCGAAACATTGTGGGTCAACCGCAAAGTTCTCTTGATTTATATGATGCCATGAACCAGGAAAAAATTATTCTGGTGAATGTATCGAAAGGGCGCATCGGCGAAGATAATTCGCAACTGCTGGGCGCCATGGTTATTACCAAACTGCAGTTAGCGGCCATGGAACGCGTCCGCATTCCCGAGGAAGAACGAAAAGATTTTTATCTGTATGTGGATGAATTCCAAAACTTCGCAACCGATTCATTTGCCTCCATTTTGTCGGAAGCGCGCAAATATCGCCTGAATCTTGTCATCGCGCACCAATATGTGGGGCAGTTAGTAACAGACACCAGCACACGCGTACGAGACGCCGTGTTCGGAAACGTGGGCACGCTTATTGTGTTTCGGGTAGGCGCTACGGACGCGGAATTTCTCGAAAAAGAATTTGAGCCTGAAGTTACCATTGAAGATTTGGTGGGTTTGCCAAACCATCATATCTATTTAAAACTTATGATCAGCCAAGTGCGAAGTCGTCCGTTTTCAGCAAGCACATTACCTCCTCTTATTGTTGAGTCAACAGTTCGTACGGCAAACATTGTAATTGATGCTTCACGAAAAACATACGCGCGGAAACGCGAAGACGTGGAAGAGGAGATGAATCGTTGGAGCGGTTTCGGATCAAAACTGGGAGTCCGCGCGGAAGATAAGCCGCAACCGCAAAAACAAGACCACGTACTTCATGCAAGTCAGTCTTCCGTAAAAAAAGCATACACTCCAATACCCGCCGTCAAACCGAAAGAACACGCGGTTGAATCTCCGCCTAAACCGGTGCCTCCGCCATCTATTACGCTCCCAAAACCGGCGCCGACACCAACAGTATCACCACCGGCGCCAATAGCAGTAACACCACCTCCGATATCACATCAACACCAGCCTACTCCCAAACCTGTCTCACTTTCTTCATTGCGTCCAACACCTCTTGCTCCGCAACCGCACAAGCGCTCTCCGACCGAAAAGAAAATTCCTGAACGCATGTCCGAACTTCGATCCGTACTGCAGGGAGTACTTGCAAAACGTAACATACCTCAAAAGAGAATAGAAACTCCTTTACCGCCTGCAACACATCAAGAAAAACAAAACAGCGGCTCTCTCCAGCCTGGTGAGAGAATTAAACTATAACTACGGATCACTTATTCATCCGTTCTACATATTCTCCAGAATCAGTGTTAATACGAAGAACATCTCCTTCGTTAATAAACATGGGTACGTTTAACGTAAAACCCGTCTCTAGGGTAACTTGTTTTAAACCGCCTTGCGCTGTGTTTCCCCGAACCGCGGGTGCGGCTTCAGTTACTTTAAGATCGACTTTAATAGGAATAAGAATATCTAACAGATCGTCATCTATATAACGAGCGGTAACTTCCGTGTTCGGTTTCAAAAATTGAGTCTTATGTTTTAATTCTTCATTCTCGGGAAGAGTAAACCGTTCGCTTGCTTTTCCCGCAAGGTGAAACGTGCATACACCTCGACCGCAAAATACAAAAACAGCCTGTTTTTTCTCAAACTCTAATTCCTCAAAGGTATCAGATTGCTTGAACGTCTGAAGCGAAATGGCGCCTGTTTTGAGATTCCGGATTTTGGTCTGCGCGCTGGGACGACGCTGTTGCATGCGCACAAAATTATACTCCAAAACTTCGTATGGATCGCCATTCCAGAAAAACAACGTGCCTTTTTTAAGATCATTATAGGAAAGCATGGTATATAAAAAGACAACTTATATCTTATTGATTATACGTATACATTCGTTATAATGCAACCCATGGAGTATGAACTTGTTATTGGGCTTGAGATACACGCGGAACTGAACACTTCAACTAAAATGTTCTGCGGATGCCACAACGATCCATTAGAACATCATCCAAATGTAAACATATGTCCCGTATGCATGGCACATCCGGGCGCATTGCCTGTTATAAACCGTGATGCTGTGGAAAAAGTAATTCGCGTTGGGCTCGCGCTTGGGGGAGACATATCCGCTTATTCACAGTTTGACCGCAAGAACTATTTTTACCCCGATCTCCCTAAAGGGTATCAAATTTCACAATATAAATATCCTATTGTACTGGGCGGTAATCTTCATGGCGTACGCATTACGCGCGTGCATTTAGAGGAAGACACCGGACGCTTACAACACATCGATACCGAAATGGGTCATGAATCAAGTTCATCAGGACAACAAGCTACACTGATAGATTATAATCGGGCGGGCGTGCCCTTGATGGAATTAGTTACCGAGCCCGATATTCGCACAGCGGCTGATGCCCGCGCTTTTGCGGAGGAATTGCACCAGATATTGCGTTATGTGAACGCGTCAGACGCAGATATGGAAAAAGGCCAAATGCGTATTGAGGCAAACATAAGTATCCGCCCTCTTGGTGAGACGACATTTGGCACCAAAGTAGAGGTAAAAAACATAAATTCATTTCGCGCGGTAGAAAAAGCAATCATCTATGAATTGCAACGACAACAAGAAGTACTGGAACAAGGTGAAAAAGTAAAACAAGAAACACGTGGATGGGATGATGTAAACCAGCGCACGGTATCCCAGCGTTCAAAGGAATCTGCCCATGATTATCGCTATTTCCCCGAGCCGGATTTGCCGCCACTCAATCTGACAGCCGGTGGAGGGTTTGACATTGAACACATAAAAAACACCCTACCAGAACTTCCCACAGCAAAACGCGCGCGATTTGAAACACAGTACGCTTTGCCCTCAAAAATAATTTCTTTTCTTGTATCCGATAAACCTTTCGCGGATTATTTTGAACAGGCATCCTCCGAGCTTGCCGCTTGGCTGGGAGAGAGTAAACGATCAGAATTTCAGAAAGCTTCTGCAATTCTCGCTAGCTACATGTCTTCCGATTTACAGTCGCTCTTAGTCGCAAAAGAAGCACATATCACCGATACCCTTATCACGCCAGAAAACTTCGCGGAGCTCGTAAAAATGATTTACACAAACGAACTTTCTTCACGGGCGGCAAAAGACGTGCTCGCGCGGATGTTCGCTGATGGCTCGGATCCATCAACTATTGTGGAAGAAGAAAACTTGCGCCAAGTGAGCAATGCGAGTGCTCTGGATGAAATAGTAAAAAAGATTATACAAGAAAATCAAAAACCCGTAGAAGATTATAGAGCAGGCAAAACAGCGGCATTGCAGATGCTTATTGGAAAAGTCATGAAAGAAACCAAAGGAGCGGCAAATCCGGAAATAGCAAGGGAGGTGTTGATGAAGTTACTAGAAGGGGCACAATAAGGGCGATTGGATGCCTTATTTACTTTCTCGCAAAAACTTTTTCATACTATACAATGCTTTATCATTTTTTTGAATCCACTGTATCCGTGTATCTCGCTTGAACCATGTCATTTGGCGTCTCGTATAGCGCCAGTTTTCTTTTGCAAGCATATCCGCTAACTCTTTTTTTGTCATCCCGTGTTTGCTGTGTGTATCTAAAAATATAAGTCCAAGTTTATATTCAAACCCAAACTCACGAATGCGTTTTTTAGATATGTTCACACTCATAAGTAGTTTTACTTCTTGCAACAATCCAGGAATTTGTTTTTTTGATCGCAACTCTAGCGCGTGTTTCAACTCCGCATCACTTTTTTTTATACCAATGAACAATGTTTGAAATTCACTGTGTGAGTTTAGTTTAGATATTTGTTTTCCTGTTGCTTTACATATCTCAATGGCACGGATAAGCCGTCGAGGGTTTTTTGAATCAATATGTGTGGCACGATCCAGATCAAGTTTTTGCAAAATGCGGAAAAGCTCAGTGGTTGATTTTTTCTCAAGCTCCAAGCGCAATTTTTTGTTTGGTGGCACTTCAGGTAACAGTAATCCATCAGCAATTGCTTGGATGTATAATCCGCTACCACCGACCAAAATAGGTATCATGTTGCGTCTTCGGATGACGCTAATTGCTTTTTCGGCACATATTTTATATTCAGCAACCGTATATATTTTTCGCGGGTGCACAAAATCAATGCAGTGATGGGGGATGGATTTATAGGTAGGTACCTTGTCATTCCGGGCTTGACCCGGAATCCATTTTTTTGTTGTGGATCCCGCATCAAGTGCGGGATGACCCCATCGCAACGGAGTCACTTTATTTGTGCCGACATTAAGATACTTATATACTTGTCGAGAGTCGGCAGAAATTATTTCAGCACCCCCGTACCCGCCAAGTGTGTGTTTTTTAATCTCTCGCGCCAAAAGAACCGCGAGATCCGATTTACCAGATGCGGTAGGGCCGATTACAATGATGAGTTTTTGCATTTCTCTTCAAGAAACATTTCAACGCTGGTGGTACCCACATCTCCCTTTCCACGCTCGCGCACGTTCACTGAATGTGCGCTTTTTTCTTTTTCGCCTATTACAAGCAAGTACGGGATCTTTTGCATTTCTCCCTCGCGAATTTTTTTGCCAAGCGATTCATTGCGACCATCAACTTCCACGCGAACATTGCTTTTCTTGAGTTCCTGTTCCACTTCTTTTGCGTAATCAAGTACTTTGTCGTTGATAGTGAGAATTCGTGCTTGCATAGGGGAAAGCCAAAAGGGAAGCGCCCCGTTAAAATGTTCCAAGAGTATGCCGATAAATCGTTCAAACGAACCAAACACGGCGCGATGAATTACCCATGGCATTTGTTTTTTACCGTTTTCATCAACGTAAGAAAGATTAAACTGTTTGGGGAGCATTACAAGATCAAGTTGCGCGGTGCCCATTTGCCAATCGCGGCCTTGGGAATCTTCCATGTGTACTTCAATTTTGGGACCGTAAAACGCGCCTTCACCTTTGTCTATAGTGTAAGCTGTATGTTGTTTTTTGAGCGCTTCTTCAAGTGCGTGTTCCGCCATGTCCCAAACTTTTTTGGTGCCAAGGGCTTTCTTGGGTCGGGTAGCGAGCACATAGCGCGGTTTAAAACCAAACGAACCATAGAATTCTTCTATTATCTTTATGACCGCGGCTACTTCTTCTTCCACTTGGTCGGGACATACGAATATGTGCGCGTCGTCCATGGTAATTTGCCGTACACGGAACAGACCACCCAGCGTGCCGGAAAGTTCATTGCGATTTAAGCGACCAATCTCCGCAAGGCGCAGAGGAAGATCGTTGTAGCTTCTTATGGTGGAATTATATACATAAGTAGATTCGGGACAATTCATGGGTTTAACTACCAGCGTTTCTTTTTTGTCGCGCGGGTTCGTAAACCAGAACATATTGTCGCGGTAAAAATCCCAATGGCCTGATTTTTCAAAAACTTCTTTTTTTACTAGAATAGGCGTCGAAATTTCTTGATACCCATTTTCATCATTCACTTTTCGGGCATATCGTTCCAGTTCCCGAAATATAACCATTCCTTTATTGTGCCAAAAAGGCGCGCCTGGCGCGATTTCATGGAACGAAAACAAATCCAAAGCCTGCCCTAAAGCGCGGTGGTCATTGGGAGGAAGCTCTTTTGGTGGTTCGATTGCTTTCTTTACAACTTTTTTCTTTGTTGTTGATTTCTTTTTCATATTCATCTGTTAATCTTAGCAAAAATTAGGTATAAGTGAGAAGAGTTGACAAATTATAATAATAATTCTATAACGTATGTAAGATTTCATCCCTACCGCCAGTGCGCATAATACAGAAAAGGAGGCTTTAGTATGAAAAAGGTAACCTCAAAAAGTGCGTTTGTATTTAAGGGGATTAAGTTGGTTACAGGCGATCATATTGCTTTCACATCGAAGACAGTACCACCGATTGAAGCGGCGTTTACGGATGTTGACGAGGGAGGGAATATGAATGTATTTAGCTCGTTTCTCGTGCCATTTAGACATAATGGCAGATTTTCTCCAGATGATGTCTGTAGAATCAAAGTACTCCGACATGGGGGGGAGGCTGTCGCGATGGAAGCACGTAACCCAAAACTACACCATGGACAGAAAGTGAAGGTATAGACCAACTGCCTAAAGATTTATGCACCCTCGCCATTACCCTATCCCATGAAAGGATCAAGCTCTTGCGAGATTGCGCAAACCACAG
>Ga0155433_108_pt1 | contig 22810 bp, 23 predicted proteins | sample RifCSPhighO2_02_FD_106401 | JGI IMG/M metagenome (GOLD analysis project Ga0155433, IMG submission 106401) | Candidatus Ryanbacteria bacterium RIFCSPHIGHO2_02_FULL_45_17b | reverse complement strand
TTTTTTGAATAATGTCGCCATAAAGTCCCGTGTTTGCCGATAACCATATGGCAACTTCCTGCTTATATCGTATGCGGCTTGCAAGTTTTTTTAGAAAACCCATGTGAAAAAAAGGCTTTTTCCCCTTCGCATGAGAGGATTCTTCTTTGTGGGCGCGTGATACATCATCATATATAGTTTGTAGACCGTCATAGAAAGCACGGCTGTTTACTATTGATTGTTTTGTGCGGCGCATATATGTGGCTGCTATGGATTCATATGTTTCCATTACATTACGTATGTACTCAATGTCGTCAATTTCCTGCTCAATTGTATGAAGGGTAGACATGTAAGAATAAGATTATGATTTTATTTTTTGAGATTGCACTAATGAGAGCAACATATCAAGATTTGATGCTTTTGCGACCAAAGCATCAACTTGTTTTCGAAACGATGTACCCGTGGTGTATTGATTAACGAGCATATGAAGCTCTTTTTCCACCTTTTCGGACGGGGCGTCTTTCCAATATTGTGTCCAGACCAAGCAAAAAAGATACAGTTGAAGTGACGGCGCTATTATTTCGTTGGCAAACTGATTGAAAAAGATATAAACATTGCGTTGTTTCTCTAGGGTTGTTTTTATTTGTTCATTAAGTTCTGTGCCAAAACTTGTGATGGTTTCCAATTGTCGCGCGGAACTTAAAAATCCGGTAAGTAATTGGTTTACCTCTTTTGCAATAACTGGTTGCGTTTGTTTACCTACGCGCGTAACGGAAAGAAATGGATTAATGGCGGGACGCCGTCCTTCTACGTATAAATTATAATCAAAAAATAAATGACCATCGGTCATGGAAATAGTGTTTGTGGGAATGTAGCCGGTAATATCGCCATGCGCGGCTTCTATCACGGGCAAGCAAGTAATAGATCGTTCTCCCGCGGGCGTGATAAAATTTCCCGCTCGTTCCATCAGTCGCGCGTGAATATAGAACATATCACCTGGATATGAGTTTCTTCCGGGCGGACGTCTTCCTAGAAGTGATAATTCCCGATGTATTTTCGCGTGCATGGAAAGATCATCAATTACAATGATCACATCTTCTCCCGCGTCACGAAAGTATTCAGCAATTGTCATACCGGAGGAAGGCGCTATGTGTATGATACCCGCAGGATCTTCGGCATAAGCGGCTACCATGATAACACGATCAAATACCCCCGCTTTTATGAGAGCATCTTCTATTTGCCGAATCACAAGCTTGCTTTTACCAACCGTTACGTAAATACCTACGGAACCTTCATGTATTTGTGATATAATGGTACGCAATAGAAAAGATGTTTTTCCTGTTTTTTGATCTCCCACCACCAAGGCGCGCTGTCCTTTTCCTAGCGGCACCATGATGTCAGCTATGGTAATTCCTGTTATGCAAGGTTCTGTTACGCGCGCCCGCGCGCGAATTGGAAGCGGTTCCGTGTCTACCGCGCGGCGAGTTTTGGGAAAAATCCATTTGGTGTCTTGCCGCAATGGCCTGCCCAACGGATCAATCATCATACCGAGCAATTCTTCTCCAACAGGAATGGAAAGTTGTTCATTAGTGCGCGCGACACGAAGCCCCGCCGGCAACGGAACCTCTGAAAAACTTATGGTTTCCACCATATCTTCCGTAAACGCGTTTACATATCCATACGCGCCCGTCTCAAACATAACCCGTTCGTAAGGACGCACGCCTGGCAAACCTTCAACATAGGTAAGGGAAGAAATGACACGTCGCACGTATCCTACTTCACCTGTTGTATTTAAATAAGAAGCAAATTCTTCATTCATCCCGTTAGAGATAGGAAACGCTTTAATCTATTTTTGAGATATCGTTTTCCCATGCCAGTTTTTAAATAGTTCTCTCGTGACCTTGCATCTTCTTCATCAAGACATGCTTCATAATATATAATCTTCCATGGGCCTCTTTCTTTAGTCCATGTTGATTTTCCTGTATTGTGTTGATTAAAACGTTTCCGTAAATTATTCGTATATCCTGTATACCAGTCTTCATTTTTTTCACTTTGTATGACATACACATAGAGCATAAGGCTTTGATCTCTAACGGGATTCATCCCGTTAGAGGTATTTTTATCGTGTCGTTAATTAGTTCTTGTTGTTCTCGCATTGTCTGTTCAATAAATGTTGCAAGATTGATTTCTTTATAACGTCCTTCGTATGATACGCGCGCTCCACCAAAGAGTCCTCTGTCCACGGAAAGCTCCATAATGATATCATTTCCAAGGAATTCCCGTATCCATGTTGTTAATACCGCTATTGTTTCTTCTGTTGGATCATAAGCAATTTCCAGAGAGAGAATACGCAGACGCATAAGTTCTTTTCCTAAACCATCCAGATATGTTTGTATTGTTTTGGGTGATTTATCCGGAAGGCGCGCGAGAGCTTGTTTGAGTGGTCGAACGATCACGCTCGGCATTTCTGTTTCAATATGCGTATTAATATCAGTTTCTTTTTTATAAAGATTTTCAATAATAGTCTCTATTGCCATTGAGATAGCGCCTCGCTCGGAGGTTGTGCGTATATTTGAGTAAATGGGTTCGTAATTCATATTTACAATTCAAGATGACCGAAAAAGCCCTCTTTTTTTGCTTCATCCAGAGCACGCAACACCAGTTCGTTGTGTTCTTGTATGTTGAGGGAACGACCAATAACAATTTTTGCCACCAGTATGACTATTTCATTAATTGCCTTATCGACACGCTTCAGTTTTTCTTTTTTATATTCGTTTACTTGTTCGTTTACCTTATTGCGCAAATCATCTATCTTTTTTTCCATTTGCTGTTTGTATCCGATAGTCTGTTCTTTCAAGAATATCTCAAACATATCAAGCGTGTGTTTCGCGTCTCCTGCCATAGCTTGAGAAGCTTCATGTAACGTGGTGAGATATTCTTCCTGCGCGCGCTCCGCCATGTGTTCATACGTTTCCACATATTTGAGAGACGCGTCTTGCAGGTATTGTTTGTGCTGTTCGGCGATTGCTGTTAGCTCTGTTGCGAGTGAAGAAGAAACTCCTTCTTTTACACGCGCGGCGCTTTGTAACATTTCACGTGCTTTTGCAGTTGCTACGCGTATAATATCCACTGCTTCCTCATGGGCGTTTGAAAGAATATGTTCCGCTTCCCCTTCCGTAGAAAGGCGCGGTTTTTTAGCTGCTTCTTTTTTTTGGCGATACGCCACACTCCCCATATGCGCGATAAGAACAATAAAAATGGCGCCACATAAAAAAGCTGTGAACAATTCCAAGCTATATGAATTCAATATTCCTCCAAATGTCATGCTCTTATAGTACAACTATTATGTATGCTATGAGAACACCCAACAGCATAATACCTACCGTGAGCAACAAATGGAAAAATACGCTTACATAAATGAGACGCGCCGCGAGCGGGTTTCTGCCAAGCGATTCCACGCCTGATTGCGCTACTCTGCCGAAATAGACAAACCCCGCGATTACGGAAGCCGCCGCTACCACAAACGCGAGCACATATCGAAACGCCACGCGGGGGTTTGACGTAAGATTGGTAAGAAGACCATAGGCGCCTATATCAAGATTTACGGCTATAGAGTGTATTTCTTCCGGATCAGAGCTTGCGTAATCTTCCAGCGCAGTGCCAATAATCACGCCAAACTGTTCCGCTTTTACGCCGATTCCTGGAATAAGCGATGTTGTTATGTTGTCACCGGCTAAAATGGGGCCTGCCAATGTAGATACGCGCACAAGCACCACCCCGGAAGATACAACCACATAACTTTGATCATCTTTAAGATTCCCTACTACCAGAGTTGGACTATTAACCACCACACCCGCAACCGCTGGGTCATATGATTCATTGCTTAGCACATAACGCCCGTCAATAAGACTAATGATATCCCCTGCTTTTATGTGTGTCCCTTCAATGCGCACAGGAGTGCCGATTGTTCCCTTAAATTCAGTCCTACTGTTTTCTTGAAGCTGTTGACCAAGCACAAACGGAGCTGAAAGAAAGCTTATAATCACAAGCATGCTCATTACACCTGTCAAAAATTGGCGCAACATACGCAGTTGCGAGTCTTCGTACGATTGAAATGTTCCTGGGTGAATGTACTCCACTGTGTGTCTATTATACGCAAAAAAGCGCATATTGTGGACAATACAAATGGAGAAGGTGTTTATAAGAGTTGAAAAGATTGCGATAACGTGATATAAATTTATCACTACAGTAACCGCTCGTAGCTCAGCTGGTAGAGCAGCTCCCTTTTAAGGAGATGGTCGCAGGTTCGATTCCTGCCGAGCGGACATTTTATACTCCTTCTTTTTTCAATTCTTCCAATAATTCTTTTGCTTTTTTTGAAAGTTTGTGAGGAGGTTTAATGAGCATACTAATGAGAAGATCGCCTCGACCGCCTCGCTGACGAGGAATGCCTTTGCCACGAATGCGCAGAATGGAACCAGATGCCGTACCTTGGGGGATCTGCACTCTCAATGTACCTTCAAGTGTTTCTAAGTCCTTTTGCGCGCCCAGGAGCCCGTCGGTAACCGCTATTTCGAGAGTAGTGATTATATCAAACCCACTTCGGCTAAATTTCTTGCTGGGTACTACATGGATTTTTACATAGAGGTCGCCCGCGATTCCTCCTGTTATGGCTTCACCTTTACCGACAAGCTTGATCATTTCTCCGTCATTTACTCCCGGGGGTGTGGAGATAGTTACTTCTTCCGACGCTTGCGCCACGCCGGCGCCGCGGCATGTATGACAAGGTGTTTCCGGTACATGACCTGTGCCATGGCATGTAGCGCACATGTGAAGTTTGGTAAACGAACCAAGGAATGAGCGACGGGTTTCATGCACTGATCCACTTCCGTTACAATGAGAACATGTTTTTGATTTGGTGCCCGGCTCTTGGGTGCTTCCATTGCAAGTGGCGCATGTGGCGGTTTTACGAAGAAGCATAGTGCGATTTACTCCGAACACGGCCTCTGAAAATTGAAGTTCGATGTCTATGGCAATATCGCGCCCGCGTGGTGTTTGGCGGCCATATCCCGAAGAACCAAAACCAAACATGTCTCCAAAAATATCACCTAAATCAACTCCTTCGAATCCTTGCCCAAAATTAGAGAAATCCCATTCAACACCAGTATTATTTCCCCTACCCGCGCCCGCATGTTCAAAGCCGGCAGATCCGAACCTATCGTATTGCGCCCGTTTTTGCTCACTGCTCAATACTTGGTAGGCTTCATTTACCTCTTTGAATTTTTCTTCACTACCGCCAGTTTTATCAGGATGGAATTGATGCGCGAGTTTTCTGTATGCTTTTTTGACTTCTTCTTGCGAAGCGTTGCGAGGAATGCCAAGAATTTGATAATAATCTTTCATAGACAAACTCCAATGTATCATGGATACACAACTAGTTCAAGCTATACCAACTCCAGACGTTCTTTGACGACATGTTCTTCCACATAGTGTAACATGTTATTCTTTTTCATGATTGCGACTATTCCGCTCATGATAAGTATTATTATCCAACCATACGGCAACGCAACTGTTCGGAGAAATAAGAAGAACCCCAGAGCAAGCGCGAGTGGCACAAACTGTTGATAGGAATCAAAAAACTTCTCACTGCGCGCGATGGTAATATCGTAAAAAACGTCTGATAATTTTTCTGTCCCCGTAAGTTCTCTATGAGAAAAGAGTTGCACGCGTGTTTCTTTGAGCACGCGTACTCGTTCTTCTTGTGAGACTTGTTGGAGATCAATACCGCTTGCCTGAAGCTGTTTTTCTGTGTACCTATCCACTGTGTCATTTTGATCAAAACTTGGAAGGATCGTATCGGGAAGTAACGGTACGGTGTTTTTAAAAATAGCGGTGAACATGCTTTGGGGAAGTATATCTCGGATAGTGATACGTTTAGGAGCATGTGTGGTTTCTACATAATATCCAATAGCGCACGCAATGGAGAAAGCGGTCAGAAGCGTAGGCAAGCCTTGTCGAAGAAGTATCGGGACATGAAATGTGATTCGGTTTTTGAGTTCCCGTTTTACGCGATGGTAGCCAATCACCACTGCTATAAGCAAAAGAACATACGCCACTATGGTAACCAGCAGGATTCCAAAAAAATAAAAGATCGGAGCTATACCAAGCGCGTATGGCAGGAAAACAAAGCGTGGTCGGGCGGCAAAGAGAAAGAGAATGTTTACGGCTATCAGATGGATAGAGAGGGATATAATAGCGTATGTGCTTGCCAAAGCTTCAACGGCACCCGTGATGGCATCGTAGAAAAAGAACCAAAACGGGATGATGGCAAGAATGGCTATGACGCCAACGATAGCAGATTTAGAGTTGCGCATGTTTTGAAATTTACTGAGCAACTTGAAGACTTATTAGTGGTCAGGTTGCTTACTTTTTTACAAAACTATTCCTTTTTTTCTTCATTAACATCTTTATATTCCGCGTCTGTTATGTTTTCATTCGCTGGTTTTGTATCCTCTTTAGGAGTCTCACCTTCTGGTTGTTGGGTTTTGGAAAGATGCTCGCCAATTTTAGACATGCTTCCTGAAAGCGCCACCGAAGCAGTTTGAATAGGCGCTATGTCGTCTCCTTCTTTTACTTTTTTAAGATCGTTTATGCGTTCTTCCACGTCGTTTTTGATGTCCTGAGGGATTTTATCTGTTGCGTCTCGCAGGGCCTTTTCTGCCGTATACAGAAGTGAATCAGCCGTGTTTTTTACCTCAATTATTTCTTTACGTTTTTTATCTTCCTCCGCGTGTGTTTGGGCATCTTGCTTCATGCGTTCAATTTCTTCTTTTGAAAGACCAGTCGATGCCTCAATGCGGATGGATTGCTCTTTATTACTTGCTTTGTCTTTTGCTTTTACCTGCAAGATGCCGTTTACATCTATATCGAAAGAAACTTCAACTTGCGGCATGCCACGCGGCGAAGGAGGTATGCCGTCTAGGATAAAACGCCCCAACGATTTATTATCATGCGCGAATTCACGTTCACCTTGAAGCACATGCACATCCACGGATGTTTGGTTGTCTGCCGCCGTTGAAAATATCTGGCTTTTGGATGTGGGGATAGTGGTATTTTTTTCTATCAAACGGGTAAACACGCCACCGAGCGTCTCGATACCAAACGAGAGAGGGGTTACATCAAGAAGAAGCACATCCTTTACGTCGCCCTGCAATATGCCACCTTGGATTGCCGCGCCTACCGCGACCACTTCATCAGGATTGATGGATTTATTCGGTTCTTTACCAAAAAGATCTTTTACCGCGCTTACGATTGCCGGCATGCGTGTCTGCCCGCCCACAAGAATGACTTCATCTATGTCTTTTATTTCAAATTTTCCATCCATAACCACTTGTTTCGTTATGGCGATGGATTTTTTGATGTACTCTTCCACGAGAGATTCCAAAACAGCGCGCGAAAGTTTGATTAAAAGATGTTGGGGACCTTCCGCGCTGGATGTAATAAATGGAATATTTATTTCCGATTCAAGGGTGGTAGAAAGTTCGTGTTTTGCTTTTTCCGCGGCTTCTTTCAGGCGTTGAAGGGCGAGCTGATCTTTTGATATATCAACACCAGATTCTTTTTTAAATTCCGCGACTAAGTAATGTATGATTTTTTGATCAAAATCATCACCCCCGAGATGCGTGTCCCCTCCGGTTGCTTTTACTTCTATGGTGTCATCACCTATTTCAAGCACGGAGACATCAAACGTGCCGCCGCCAAAATCGTATACCACAATTTTTTCATTCTTTTTCTTATCAAACCCATACGCGAGCGCGGCCGCGGTTGGTTCGTTGATGATGCGTTTTACGGTAAGCCCCGCGATTTCTCCAGCGTTTTTGGTGGCTTGGCGCTGGGAATCGTCAAAATAGGCGGGCACGGTGATGATGGCCTCTGTTATTTTTTCTCCTAGCTGTTCTTCCGCGTCATGTTTTAATTTTTGGAGCACCATGGCAGATATCTCTTCCGGCCGATGCCATCCACCGGTGGGTGGAGTTCCCATTTGAATTTCAACTCCCCCGTTTCCAGCTCCACGGATTTCATAGGGAAGAAGCTTTTTATCCTTTTCTATTTCCGGATCGGAAAATTTCCTGCCTATCAGCCGTTTTGCCGAAAAGATGGTATTTTTAGGATTTGTGACCGCCTGACGTTTTGCCAAAAGTCCCGTGAGACGCTCGCCTGTTTTTGAAATGGCAACAATGGAAGGTGTTGTGCGATTACCCTCTTTGTTTTCAATTATTTTGGGCTGTCCCGCTTGCACAATGGCCATCGCGGAATTTGTAGTACCTAAATCTATGCCTAGAATTTTGCTCATAGTAGTTGTATTAATTAATAATAACTATATCTCAACGATATCCTCATGTATTATCCCGTGCTTAATGTGGGGTGACAGAGATTCATTTTTTGTATTCCCCTACTTTTACTTTTGCGGGTTTTATGACCTTTCCATGCAAGATATACCCGTTCTCAACCGTTTCCATGACCTTGTTAGCATCTTCCTCTTGGGGTACCAAAATGGATTCTATTGCTTCATGACGCGAAACATCAAACGGAGCACCCGTGTCTGAAATTACGGAAAGTCCCTGTTGAAAAAGAATTGAGAGAAGTTGGGTTCGCACATGGCCGAAACCTTGCACGTACGGATCTGCCGCGTTTTTCCCCTGAAGGGCATGGTCGAATGCGTCAAGGATGGGCACAAGAGCTTGGATGAGATCTTCAGCCGCAAACTGAATGACATCCCGCTGTTTGGTCTCGTATTGTTGTTTTATATTTATCGCGTCTGCCTGACATCTCTGCCAGCCAAGAAGATAGTCATTTTTATCTTTACGGCACTGTGTTAGTTTTTGCCGCAATGTTTTCTCGACTGATGATTCATGTTCTTCTGCTGTATCGTGTTCTTGAGACAATTCTTCTAATTGTTCAGGTTCATCTGTCATGTCCGCGAATTAATGATTAATAAGAATACGTAATACGTGTTCATAGTCCATGCGTGAAGGTCCTACCACAAATACAGTCCCATCATTATCGCTTTGGGAAACAACAACGCTCAGTAGTCGTGCCTCAGGTACCGGGTTTTCACGTTCAATAAAAACGCCGTATGATTTTTGTTCCTTTGCCAATATGGCGTGGTAGAGGTCGCTTATACTCTGTATAGCATCCACAAAGTCTCCAAATGCCCGCACGCGTTTTGCATCATCAAACTCGGGAGCTCGAAGTGCTTCCCCTATGCCGAACTGCACGTAGATATTTTTTTTAGGGTGCACATATAAACCCAGCAGGCGAGTTTTAGAAACAATATAATGGATGAATTCCTGGGGATCGTCGTGTGGTTGTTGATGGTTGTCGGAAAACGGCGATCTGATACACGAATCCACAAAAAAACGATATCCTTTTTGTGTAGGAATGCGCCCCGCGGAGGTGTGAGGCTGTACCAGATATCCCATTTCTTCCAGCTCTCCCATAATGGCGCGGAATGTCGCGGAACTTGTGTTTCTGTCGCTTATTTCACGCACGCGCTCTGATGAGACAGGCGCGGCATTTGTAATATAGTCGCGGATAACAACTTCCAGCACATCTTGTTCTCGTTCTGAAAGAGTAGTCATAGCCCTAGTATAAAAAAATTAGCACTCTCTTGTCAAGAGTGCTAATTTTATTTTTACCGTTTACTCCATTGAGGAGATTTGCGGGCTTTCTTGAGACCAAATTTGCGACGCTCTTTCATGCGCGAGTCGCGCGTGAGGAAGTTTTTAGAGCGTAATTCCTTGCGGATTTCAGGGTTTAATACCACAAGTGCCCGCGCGATACCATGACGTATTGCTTCCGCTTGAGCCCGTATACCTCCGCCAGATACATGTACGCTTATCTTTTTGTCTTCGTTTTTACTTATTATAAGTGCTTCTTTCACTATGCGCGTCAGAGCTTCACGCCCAAAATATGCATGATACTCTTTATTGTTTATAGTAATCCCTGTTCCTTTTTCGAAGATACGTACGCGTGCAATGGCAGTTTTGCGACGCCCTATACCTTCAGAGTAGGATTCTGCTACGGGTGTTTTGATTGTTTTTTTTGGGGTTGCCATAGGATTATTCATGCGGACGAATAGTAAGATTTCGCATCATAAGAGCACGGAGTTTATTTTTAGGTAACATACTGCGTATCGCGTGTTCTATGATGCGTTTGGGTTCCCTTTGCAGTTGGATCTCAAATGTTATTTTTTTCAGACCGCTGGGGTATCCGGAATAATGTTTATATATTTTTTCTTTTTGCTTATTCCCCGTTACACGCACATGCGCCACGTTGATGATAGTAACTTTATACTCCGGAGTTTTGTGAGGCATGTAGGAAGGAACATGCTTTCCACGCAAAATGTGCGCGGCTTCAGTTGCCACGCGTCCTAATACTTTATTTTTTGCGTCTATTGTGTACATGGTTCTTTCATTAAACAAATTCTATGAATGCCATGCGTGTATTATCTCTCCTACGCGAGGCAGTTTTTACAATACGCGTGTAGCCTCCATTTCGCTTTTGATACCCAGCCGCAACCACATGAAGCGCGGTAACCACGTTTTTTGGCAAAAAGCGGGCAACGTACCGGCGTGAAGCGACAGAATCTTTTTTTGCCACCGACACCAACCGCTCTACAAAAGGACGCACCGATTTCGCTTTTGTCTCCGTGGTGCATATTTTTTTATGCAGTATAATATTAGCGGCAAGCAACTTCAAGAGAGCCCGTCGTTGATTACGCGCCCGTTTTAATTTTGAAGTTTGTGCGTTATATGGCATTGTTTAGGCACTAGGCGCTAGGTGTTAGGCGCTAGATTTAAGAAAAAAGATTTATTTTTCCTAAAGCCTAGAGCCTAATTTCCTAAAGCCTATTTAAGTGTAAGTCCCATACTTCCTAATGCTCGTTTAATCTCTAAAATCGCCTTTTCGCCTATTCCGGGTATTTTACTTAGGGCTTCCGCGTCGCGCCGCATGAGACCGCCGACGGTTTTAATGCCGTGTTCATGCAGTACGTGAATAGTGCGGGATGGCAAGCGTAAATCTTCGATCTTCACTTTTGTAAAATCGGTATCGTCTCCGTTTTCATTTCTTTGTTCGTCTTGTCCTGGGTAGGCATTTTCATCCGTTAACGCGTATGATTCTGTTTCGTGATCTTGTGCTATTTCTTCTCCTGTGATAAATTCTTCGGCTAATGTAGAGAATTGCTCCACGGCGATTTTTGCCGCTTTTTTGAAAGCTTCCTCTGGTGATATGGTTCCGTCCGTGCCTACGGTAATATGGAGACGGTTATAGTTTGTGTTTTCACCCACACGCATATTTTCCACTTCATAGCGGACATGAATAACAGGACTGAAAAGAGCATCGATAGTCATCATCCCGACTTCTACTTTTTCTCGATGCCCCACTTCACGCGAAACATATCCCAAACCCGTTTCCACAACGAGCTCCATGTTCAACTTTGCCTGTTTGTTGGTTAGCGTCGCAATATGAGCGGTTGTATTTGCTACTTCTAGCATGGAAGACATTTCCAAGTTTTTTCCCGTTACCTCTTGTTCTCCTTTTACTGATATCTGCAGTCGTTGCGACTCATTTGTATGCGTGATGAAGCGGATTTTTTTCAAATTTAACAGTATGGTAATAACATCTTCCTGGACGCCGGAAATAGTGGAAAATTCATGTTGTACTCCTTCTATTTTTACTTGTGTAATGGCGGCGCCGGGCAACGACGATAATAAAATGCGGCGCATTACATTCCCCACTGTTATGCCATAACCGGGGTAAAAACCGTCAATTTCAAAGACTCCTTCCGTGGGAGAGGAAGAAATAATTCGAGGTCTCGATGGTAAAACGATATTATGTCCGTGCATAATACTCTATTATTAATTTGATATTAAACGATGTTTTATTGGCAGTATCAGGGATGGCGGTAACAGTCGCGGTTTGGGCAGCTGGATCAATAGTTATCCATGAAGGAGTTTTGTTTTTATTATCTTCAAACTTCCATGATGTGTCCGTGAGTGAAATAATATCTCCCACCTTTGTGGCATAGGATGACACATTTGTTTTTCGGCCATTCACACGTACACGACCATGACTTACAAGTTGGCGAGCAATACTGCGTGAAGCCGCAAATCCTGCTTCAAATGCCACATTATCAAGCCGCAATGTTAACGATTCAAGGAGTTTGGTGCTCGCATCCACTTTCTGCGCCTTCATGGCATTTCGCACATACGTACTGAATTGATTTTCACGCAGATGATATAAGTTTCGAAGTTTTTGTTTCTCTTTCAACTGCATTCCGTATTCTGAAAGACCCCGTCGTTTTTTGGTGCTTGTGTGTATTCCAGGAGGATAGGGCTTGCGTACAACAGCGCATTTGGGCGTAAAACATCTATCTCCTTTCAGAAAGAGTTTTTCTCCCACACGGCGACAAATTTTACATTTGGAATCCATTGGTTTTATTGATTATACATTTATTTAGACCCGTCTCATTTTGGGCGGCTTCGGACCATTAAATGGAATAGGGGTTATATCTTTTATCATGGATATGGTAAGACCTCCCGCCGCAATGGATCGTATGGCGGATTCGCGTCCTGCCCCGATGCCACGTACATAAACCCCAATTTCCTGCATGCCGATTGCCTGCGCGCGTTCGGTAAGCTGTGTTGCTACTTTTGATGCCGCATAAGGAGTCCCTTTTTTTGCCCCTGAAAAACCAAGCGAACCCGCGCTTCCCGAGCTTAGCACAGCCCCCGTATCATCGGTAAGTGTTATAATGGTATTGTTGTATGTTGAATTAATGTAGACAAAACCACGCGCAACACGACGCTTGATTTTCTTTTTATTGGCTGTGGTAGATTCTTTTGATCCTCCTTCGCCCTTTTTGATTACACGTTTCTTTCCCATAATATACTATTTTTTATCTACTGTTCTTTTGCCGCTTATGGTGGTATGACGAACATTTCCCCGACGCGTCCGCGAATTAGTACGCGTCCGCTGTCCATTGATAGGTAGACCTTTTATGTGACGCGTGCCCCGATATGTGCCGGTATCTTTCAATCTTTTTATGTTGGCAGCAATTTCCCGGCGCAGATCACCTTCCACTTTATAATCTTTTTCTATCACCTCCCGTATGCGAATCAATTCTTCATTGGAAATATCTTTTGTGTGTTTTGTCGTATCTATATGTAAAGATTGTATGATTTGTCGGGCACGCGTGCCGCCTATACCATATATGTACGTTAAAGCAACATCTATTTTTTTATTGTCCGGAATTGTTACTCCTGCGATACGGGCCATGTATTCTTAAAACTTAAAACTTATAACCGTATTTCTAAAACCTCCTTTCAGCATATTATCCTTGCCTTTGTTTATGCTTTTTTGTGGTGCAGACGACATAGAGCCTACCTCTCCGGCGGACATGCTTGCACTGTTTGCAAATTTTTTTTACGGATGCGCGAACTTTCATAGGTAGATCTTAGTTACAGTCTTCTGATTATTCTTCCTTTTGTCTGATCGTATGAGCTTATTTCAAGCGACACTCGATCTCCCAAAAGCACTCGTATATAATGAAGCCGCATCTTTCCTCCTAAGTGCCCCAGAACTTCCGAACCATCACCAAGGCGCACCCGGAACATCGTGTTTGGGAGCGTTTCAATAACAGTACCCTCTTTTGTTATAATATCCGACTTTTTAGACATATATCCGTTTTAGGTTCTCATGAGGATATACATCTAGGCACAAAAGCGACATAGTCTCCATCATAATAAATAAAAACAAACAAGTCAACCCTGTTCCTTTAATGGGTTAGTATTCGTATGCGGGCGGGGTCGCGGGGTATTACTTGGATCCAAGATGGAATAAAGCGGGGTTCCGCGCGCTCTATAGCCGGATAGCTCTGAAAGATAGATACAAGCGCGTCAGGGTTTTTCGATTGGACAATGTCTGATACGAGCTTTTGTGTGTCTAGATTCCAAACAAAAACAGCTGTACCTTTTGCGTGAAGAAGAAGAGTGCCGGCTTCCACATTGCGCCGTTCTACCGCGAGGGTAACGGTGTCTGCTTGCGGAAGAGAAACCAAAGATGAATCAAGACTTGCTTCTTTGGTAAAAAATCTAAGTAAATCGCTTTTTCTAAATACAAGCGCCCGCCCGCGCAGCGTCATGGTAGCCGAGAATTCGTTCGCGACTTCATCTGCCGCGCGTGAAAAAGTTCTTTTATCTGTTGTCATCTCAATAGCATCATCAAGCAACACAAACCCTTCAGGAATTGATTTTTTGAGCATATCCAGTACTCGTGATCGCGCTTCAGTCTCCAATGACTCGCGCGCCTTATCAATGTCTCCTTCCGTTACAATAGTCGCTATGCCGGTATGCCCTCCTTCTATGGGTGTTTTAGAGCGCGCGTAAAATCCGGTATAGCGAGGGGATCCTTTAAAACCGGGAATGGTAAAATCGGTTTTATCGCGATTATACGCGGGACCGGGTTCATCAGCATATACGACAACATCAATAGAACGCGGTGAAAGTGCCCCATGTTCCACAACAGCTTTTGGAATTGTTACCGCTTCTCGTATGCGATATATTTTTCCGTCGGGCGCTTCAAAACGCGTGTTTGCGACAAGAGGTTGAGGTGATGTATTGAAGGCGTTGTAAACAGTTATGGTGCCTTTTGCCTTCGCGCTTACGTCGGCGGAACCAGACGCTTGAAATGTCGCGGATACAGAGTCCGATACCTCTACGCGTTCACCCGCCAATGTGTCTGTATGAGTTGGTTTTACGACGATGGATATTTTTTCGTCAAAATCATGAGATTGGGTTTTCATTGTTATATCTATTTCCATGGAACTCATTGCGTAAGATATGCCGTACCCGCTCGCGGCAAGAACCACAAACAAGCTCAGCCAAATCAAAAGTGTTCGCTTCTTTTTGAAGGATGTTGGACTGTGCGCGGGGAGCGATCGAGTGACTATTGGAGAGCTATTGCGTAATGCTGATTCTTTACGAAACCATGCGTCTACCGCGTTGGTGTTCGGAGATTCTTTCTGGACGGTTTTTTTGTTTGTTGTGCGCACTGGTATTTCGGTTGACTTTTGTTTTTTAGGAGAGTTTGATCGGCTTGCGATGGTGTGCGCATTTCTATTTTGCGGAGGTAAAATATCAGCTACAATGAACCGCCCCAAAGGGGAATCGGTATGAAGAGAACTATGTTCTGTGTTTTGTTCTGATTTTTCAGACATGCTTACTTTTATATAATGATTATACTACAGATTCCGCGCCAAGCAAAGTAAGAGCGGCAAGACCAAAATCAGACGTACCTCGAAACGGATGCTTGCCAAACCGGTGAGAAAGAATGTCGGGTGTGATAATTTCTATTGAAAGATTTTTGGTATAAAAAAGGGCACGGAACATATCTTCTGAACATATATGTTTATGAAACGGAAGAACGCCCGTCCCTGTAAAAAAGACGCGCGGCGGTATGTTATATCGCTCAGTAAAAGCAGTGAGTACTATAAGTAGTTTTTTACGCCACATATCTTCAAATTCTAAAATAAGCGGTTTTATTTTTTCCTCTTTCTTGCTTTCTAATGTATGTTCAGTGTATCGATTTATCATGAAAGAGGCATCCGTGAGAGATACATTCAAAAGAGATGCCGTTTCGCGCAATAACAGCATGTGACCCATAGGCAAAGACGTCATTTGTTCCAGGATGCCTTCCATACTAAGTGTTATCTCGGTTACCTCCCCGCCAATATCAATAACGAGAAATTCTAAGTCGTTGCTATATGCGGCGCGTAGCGCCTGAAAATTTGCTATCGCAACCGATGAAACATGGAAAGTTGTATGGGGATAGTGATAGATGAAGAATTCTTTTATAGTATCAAGAATTTCGTGTGTAGTTGCTTCAAAATAAAAAGATGTTTCTACAGTTTTTCCTGTCATACCAACAGGATCTTCTACTTGATATCCGTTTATATGCGTTTTTTGCGGTAGTGAGGTGAAGGTGCTTATTTCTCCGTCCGTAATCTGTTTTTTCGCATCCTTTTCAAACGCGTGTTGTGTTTCATCTATAAAATTATGGAACTCCTTTTCTGTAATAACCTTAGAGGGCTGTTGCCGTTGGTGGGTTACTTGAACTGTTTTTGACACATAAAAAGGAGATGAAAGCCCAAGTATACTATTCTGTGGCTGAAACGAGGAAGGTATTTTTTTTATGATCTGTCGTATACTTGCTTGAGTTCTCTGCTTTAATTGACGCGCGTTCATGTATGTTGCGGGGACGAATGGAACGGTGATAACATCCAACACGTATGGTTTTTCGGACAGGTCTTTTGGATTATGACAAAACAAAGCCGCGCGTACGGCCGATGTGCCGCAATCAAAGGCAATGCTTTGCATCATATTCCCCTTTCGATGAAACCACATACTCCCTACAGTATAGCAAAATTAGTACCAAGAAGCATTATAAAAATTTATAATGTTACTATTGCGCGAATTCTCCGTACTCCCGCGGAAGATGATTCTTCTTTCAAAATTTTAAATACGCCAATTTCTCCCGTATGCGTCACGTGCGGGCCGCCACAAAACTCCCGCGAAAAAACTTCGTGGGTGTTTGGATCAAAAACTGAATAGACGTTTACTTCTTTGGGATATTTTTCCTTGAAGAAATAGAGCGCGTTTGTTTTGATTGCTTCCTCGTATGGCATCTTTTTTGCTTCCACCACATAGTCGGATTGTATGGCTTCGTTTACTATTTCCTCAACTTGCTTCAATTCATCAGGAGTTACTTTGCGTGAAAAAGAAAAATCAAATCGGGTGCGCTCGGGTGTAATATCCGAACCCATTTGATGCACCTCCGTACCCAAGACTTTTCGCAAGGCCGCTTGGAGTAAATGTGTGGCCGTATGCAGGCGTGTTACGATTTTTACTTCTTCCTTGGTACCAGCTTTCAACTCGCCTGTATCAAGGATCAAGCCATGCCCGCCGAATTTTGCGGTCTGTCCGGCGCGCGAGATCTCTTGGTGTTTTTTAAGTTCTGCCTCAAATGCTTCATTAGTTACATTTTTTGCTTTTTCCCCAGCAACATCTTTTATAACATCAAGCGAAATTCCGAAACTTTGATACAGATTAAATGCTGTAGACGCGTTTATTTCAGAGAACTTGTACGTTTCTCTAATTCCGTGCTCAAGCGTTTTACTGAATTTTTCGCGCTCCCCCGCGACGGTATCTTTAATTGTCGTTGCTTGCACTTGGAGTTCCGGATAGAAATCACCATATATGCAAATAATTTCATCGACGACGGTTTGCAGGATATGTTCGGGAAGGTTGTCTGTTTTTTCATATGCCATACTGCGGCGCATCAAACGGCGTAATATGTATCCTGCTTCTTTATTAGAGGGACGCACGCCATCAGTGATAAGAAAAGTAATTGCACGCGCGTGATCCGCAAATACTCTTCGTTTTATGGTATCAAGATTATTTGGCAAGAGTTGCAGGAGAGAATAAAACAAATCCGTTTCAAAAATAGTTTGAGTTTTTTGTATCACCATGGTCAATCTCTCAAACCCCATACCTGTATCTACGCCAGGAGTCAAGAGCTTTTCAAGCTGTTTTCCTGATGAGCCACTGTTTAATTCTTCTCGCGATCCGGGAAACAAAAACTCATTGAATACAATATTCCACACCTCAATATCTTGTCCGGCGCCATTTTTGCAATAAATCTCCGTGGTCGGCCCGCATGGGCCTCCAGAACCCGTCGGCCCCCAAAAGACATCGCCCATCCCCTCTTCGCGAATATCAGCAACTCCCAATGATTGCCAAATGCTTCGAGATTCTTCGTCTTTGGGCACACCAATAGATTCCTTTCCTTCAAATATCGTCACATAGGAAATCTCAAGCCCCAGCTCTTTAGTCAGAAACTCATGCGCATATGTAATCGCTTCTTTCTTAAAATATCCGCCAAATGAAAAATTGCCGAGCATCTCAAAAAATGTCAGATGCCGTTCATCGCCCACCTCTTCGATATCTGATGTACGGAACGATTTTTGGACAGACACGGTATTGAGCGAGCCAAAGTCTTTCATGGCATCAGCCTTGCCAGTACCATGCCTACCAGCAGGCAGGTAATACGGTTTAAACTGTTGCATGCCTGCTGTCGTGAGCAATACCGAAGGATCATCGGGTATCAATGAAGAAGATGGCACTATGGCATGCCCGTGATTTTTAAAATATGTGAGAAATCGTTTGCGTATTTCTTGAGCCTCCATAATGATAGTAATGTAAGCAAAAAACAAGCCATTTGTCCAAAAAAATCCACCCACGCGAGTGGATGGAGGTTACATGGTATGTCTTTCAAAAAATTGTATCACTCTGCGTCTTATTTCCTCATGTGCAAAAAACGATGCCAAATGTCCAACATCAGGGAGTATGCATATCTCCTTAGGCACGTTATCAGACAACTTGGTAACTATTCGATTCGCGCTTTGCAATGCAGGATGTGGATGTTCGCCATCTATCACAATGCATGGCGCTTTTATATTCCGCAGCCCGTCAGAGAGTTTGAGCTCAATAATCGAGATAAGATTTTCTGCGGCAACGGCTTTGTTGGTATGGCGTATGTTAAGAGCGCAAAGTCTCGTAAGGTTCGGCATGGCACGAAGCAATACATACTCATGCGGATTCATCATAAGTCCGTAAAAAAGCTTGAGTGATTCTTCCGACCATTCCACTTGCGCGCACCTTTTCCTGTAGTAAAACGAAAGTGCTTTTAACGCAAACGAGCGTCTGTGTTCCAGGAGTAATTTAGCAAACAAGTGTATACCTCTTGAATGCTGTATCAGTTCCGCGCCGTCTTCCTGCGCTCCCTGCAGTGCGCATCCAGCGACAAGTTCTGGGAAAAGTATAGCGAGCGTAAGTACAACCGACCCGCCATATGACATCCCGAAAAAATATGATCTTTCTATGTTAAGTTTCTCGCAAAACATACGGATAAGCTCGGCATCACTCAACACCGTGTGTTCAAAATCTTCCGGTCCGTCTATGAACGGGCTTGAACCATGCCCGGGTCTGTCGAGCGTAATAAATGTCCACTCGGACGGCGGTGTGAGCATGGCATCAAAATCGCCGCGCGATCCGAATATGCCATGAATGAATACAAGACACTTTGGTCCATCACCACGCTGGGTGTATGGAATTGCTGTTTTTCTGCCAATTGGAAAATCAAGCACCAGGACACGAGATACTGCCAACGGTACCATATCGCTTTTATGCGCAGGCATAACGCACCTCTTTTTATCTAAAGATTTCGTTGTATACTAACGAGTTTTTCTCAAAAAGGCAAATAAAGCTTAGGAGATTATTCCGCCTCCCAACATTTCCTTTCCTTTATAAAACACAATTGACTGACCGGGAGTTACTGCCCGTTGAGGTTTTGAGAAGACGACGTTCACGCCTTTTGCGGTTTTGGAAACTCGACATGCCTCAAGCGGTTGCCGATAGCGGATACGCGCTTTACAGGCCATAGGCAGTTTTGGTCCGCCAGCTGGCGGATTGCCGCTAATCCAGTTTAAACTCCGAGCCGAGAGCTCTGTTTGAAAAAGTTCTCTATCCCCTCTCCCAACTCCGACAACCAATATATTTTTCTTCATGTCTTTGGTCGCCACAAAATAGGGCGCACCACCGCCAATACCGATGCCGTGGCGCTGGCCCAGCGTGTAGAACCATACACCGTCATGTTCCCCCACTACTTCTCCGCTCGTAGTAACGACCTTACCTTTTTTATGTGGAAGGTATTTACGTAGAAACGCCCCAAAATCAAGCTTGCCCACAAAACAAACACCTTGTGAATCTTTTTTATCCCACGAAGGCAATGTAAATTTTCGCGCCATCTTGCGGACTATTGGTTTTTCGTAATCACCGATGGGGAAGAGACAATATCTTAATTCTTTTTGCGTCAGCGTCCAGAGAAAATAGGTTTGATCCTTATTTGTATCATGAGCTTGATAGAGACGATACACGCCCCGAGATTTTTTTATGTTTATATAGTGCCCGGTTGCTATAAAGTCAGCCCCCTGCTTCAAGGCTTGCTTTAAAAATATGCCAAACTTAATCTCCTTGTTGCACATGACATCTGGGTTTGGTGTGCGTCCCGCCCGATACTCGCGGAGCATGTAGGTAGCCACAGATTTTTTATACTCATGACGAAAATCCCACACGGCAAATGAAATACCCAAATGAGCGGCCACGCGAGCCGCCATAGCGCGATCATCTCCCGAAGAGCACTCAATGCCCGGCGGGTTCCACTCCTTCATATAAACGCCGTACACATCATAGCCTTGTTTCTGCAATAACGCCGCGGCCACAGAAGAATCTACTCCACCCGACATGGCTACGAAGACCTTTTTATTTTTATTCCAAATTCTTGCCATATTCGTTTCGTTCACTGGGCCTAAGGTGGCCCCAGCATTAAAAGTACCGGGAATGTCAGTTTTGTCCATTTCCCGTTCGTGAATCTTGTTCGGCAGAGGGATGGTGGCAAAAATCTTGACGCTCTCGCCTTCGATCACCACTTCATCAATTAAGAGTTTTATTATATCTTTTTTCAGACGTTCTGTCACTATTTTCGGATCGTTTATTTTGCTCAAAAACTTGTAGCAGGTTTCTTTGAACAGATCGATCTTCGCGCTCACGTCGTGCTGGACGTTGAGTTTCATCATGAGAGCGTCGCGTTCGGAAATAAGTTTTTCCTCGCTTAACTCAATATCGGTTTTCTCTTTTCTTAATTCCGGAAGCGACATCACTTCGGCTTTGAAAGCTTCCGTGATTCGTTTCTTAGCCACTTCGAGTTTCTTGATCGCACTGGCGATGTAATCCAATCGGCCTTCAATGCTTTTTGCTCGTTCCTCGTTAAGAATTGATTCGTCTCTAAAGTTGTTAAAAACTTCCTCCGGATTTTCTAATGTCGACTTTACCATATTCCAGACGATCGGTTCGATCTGATCAGCTCGCAGGTACGGGCTATTACAGTTCTCGACCGGATTATTGTTCATCCGGCTTTTGCAGTAGTAATAAATCACATCGCTCTTTTCCTGATGGCCGCGATACTTGAGGTGGTCTTTACCACACCGGATAAGTCCCTGCAATAAATATGTTTGCTTGGTGCATCGCTTGGCAAACATCAGATTCTTTCGGGCTTGCAAGAGTCCTTTTTTATGCTGTTCATCGGAAACGATTCTCGGTATCTCTATGGGAAACCATTCCTCTTTTGCTCGCCTGATTTGTCGAACCTTTGGCTTACCAGTTCGTAGATTGGCCACATCTAGTTTTATTGTTTGGTTTTTACAGCAGTACCACCGGCCGGTATACGCTTCATTGGCTAAAACATTTCGTATGGTTACCTCGCTCCACCAGCCAACAGGATACTTTTTCAGTCCTTTCATCTTGCGGTTCTTTTCTGTATTTTTTAGTGCGTCATATTTAGTAGGGATTTTGAGTTCAAATAACTTCGCCTGTATTTGTCTGATGTTGAGCTTATCTTCGGTGTACCAGTCGTAAATCATTTTCACCACTTTTGCTTCAGTCTCATCTAATTCATGTTTTCCAAGTGGGTAGTTGTAGCGATATCCAAAGAGTGGTCGGCCGCCATTAAACTTCCCCGACTCAATTCTCCTTTTCATTCCACGCTGGGTACGTTCCATTATTTTCGCTCTCTCAAATTCGCTGAATGCGCTAAGGATCGTAAAGAGCAGTTTATCGTTCGGTGTCGTACCAAGCTCCCCTGTCTTGAAATGGATGGTGACGTTTTTCTTCTTGAGCTCCTCGAGGATGATGAGCTGGTTATAAGTATCTCGACCGATGCGATCAGCGTCATAGACCAAGAAGTATCCGACATCGTCATGCGTTTTTAGATAGTCGCGGAAAGCAGTGAGACCTGGACGAATCAATGTCGCTCCGCTAAAGCCATCGTCTATGAACATCATCGTTTCGTCCGGGACCGGCAGTTTGTGATTGATCGCATATTGCATCATCCCACCAATGCCGTGGATTTGAGTGTCGATGGTCTGATTACTTTTTTGTTCCTCGGTTGAAACCCGAGCGTAAAGGACTGATTTCATATTTTTATGCTCATTTTCGTGGTCACGGACACCCTATACTAATCTTGCTCATCCGCTAAGCTCGAGTTGCCCACAGCTGGTTCTCCGTCTGCAAGCCACTTTTTTATGATCGCGGCTTTAGCATCGGGATATTGATTGCGTGCCAGTGCAAGTTGCATCTCATAAGGAATAAATTCCCAGCGGTCGCCGGGCTCCATATCTTTGAAATTGATCTTGCTAAGCTCGATCCTGTCTTTCGGATGACCCTCCACACGATCGAGTAATTCTTTGATAGCGGCCAGCTTTACATTGTCTTGTTGACTGCCCATAAGAGCGACGAGCATTTCATTGGCCAGGCGGAAATTCTGCTCACGAACACGCACACCGGCTTTCCGGACTATGTCTACAGTTTCTTGGTGGATGAGATCCAATTCCTGCGCGTAGAGCCGGTAGGTTTCCTGTAGTGTTCCTGATTGCTTGAACCAATCTTTAATCGTTTGCTCAGTGAATTTGGCTTTTCTACTTTTTTGGAATCGGTGATTGATATCCTCGGCGATGTTTTGGTAGGAATAGCCTTTGTATTTGAGCTCGAGCGCGCGCTCGTGATATTTGGTTATGTGTTTCAGCTTGGCCATAAAAAGTTGTGTTTAGTAGAGTCTTTTCTTGCTCTCAATTGGGATGATGAGGAGTGGTCTTCCG
>Ga0155433_102_pt3 | contig 32937 bp, 28 predicted proteins | sample RifCSPhighO2_02_FD_106401 | JGI IMG/M metagenome (GOLD analysis project Ga0155433, IMG submission 106401) | Candidatus Ryanbacteria bacterium RIFCSPHIGHO2_02_FULL_45_17b | reverse complement strand
GGTAGATGTAATGATCACCGATGACTTAAGCCGACCTAAAATTTGAGGGCTTAGCCTCAAACTGCCATGCCAAAGACCCTTGAACTCGTCAATTTTAGCGATCTTGCCAAGTATCTCCTGGCTTAGTTTTATTCGTTTGTTGAAGTTGTTTTCGCTCATATTTCTGATATATTTTGATGCTATATAGATAACTATATCCAATTATATACGAAAGCATCTCAATATGTCAACAACTACTTCCTTGGTATTTCCGGAATAGTACAATTTTGTACTATTGGCGAAAAGCCGATTTTGTCCAGTTGTATCACTGTAGTGCACAAAAACGGGACTTTTTGTGCACTACACTATGCTAAAAATCTCTTTTTTGCATAGTGTAGTTTACAAAGTATGCAAAATCGGCATAAGGCTCTTAAATTCGGTCAAACCAGTGGGATTGGATTGGAAGTGGTATCAATGGTGTATCGGTGTCGCAAAGCTCGCCACCCCAGTACCACAGCAAAGCTGGCTACGGGGCAGGCAAGGGAAACAAATGGCGAATTCGGGTAACACTCGCCTTCGCCAAGGCTACAGACGGGCAGGCAAAAACCGCCTTTCGGGCGGTCTTTGGTTTAAGTCGTAGCATGGTTGCTAAATTACGCTGATAACTATTTGTCAGTGTACTTCAGACTCCGTGTCTAGTATATGGGGCGTGGTACAAATACGTTTTTTTAGATTCAGACCGCAACATTCAGATGTTGTGCGGAAAATAATCATTCCGGTAAACCCAGGTCGCAAACCTACTGCAAATAAATTTGCTTCTTTTCTTTATGTTGCTCAAAGGTAGTGCTGTAATGGATTGTGTAGTGACGATCGGAGAGATAATAAAGATAATTTGTTTTTTGTGGGTTTAGCACCGCTTTAATGGAATCTATACCCGGGTTTGCGATGGGCCCTAACGGCAGACCTTTGTGCTCGTATGTGTTGTAGGGTGAATCAGAATCCAAGTCTTCTTTCGTGAGAAGTAGACTTCCCCGCCCCGTTACATACATAAGCGAGGCATCAAGTTGAAGAGGCATATCGCGTTTAAGGCGGTTTTCAATAATACCCGCGATGATGCGTTTGTCTTCATAATGTATCGCTTCTCGTTCCAACAGCGAAGCAAGTGTTACCACTTCGTAGAGCGACAATCCTTGTTTTTTTATTTCTTCAAACAATCCTTCTTTTTGCATTCGTGTTTCAAAATTTTGCAACATTTTGTGTACTACTTCTGTCGGCTTTACGTCATCAAACAACTCGTAGGTGTCAGGTAGAAGAAATCCTTCTAAGGTGGCATGCGAAGGTAGTTCTTGAAGAAATGAAAACTGTTTTTTGAGTTCGCCAAAATCAGGCAAAATGGCATTCCCATCGCGATAGTCTTGGGCAGGAATGCCGGTAAATGCCCATAATTCTTCGCTTGTAAACAGATTACGGCTTTCATATTCGGAAGCGATGCCGCGTAAGGTTGATCCTTCCGGTATGCGCATGGTCAAGATTTTTCTGGTTAGCGGGTTAGTAATGCTTTTTGCGATTGAAAATACCCAGCGTGGCTTATCAAAAAAATAGGTTCCCGCTTGAATATGCCCGACATCTCCTGAGATAAGGAGAGAAAAAAGCACCGCATGGCGAGACCGCACAATTCCTGTTTGCTCCAAAAGTTCCGCAGATGCGCGCGCGGAACCCGATCCGGGGATTGTGATTTCTTTCGGGAATGAATTATTTAGTGGCGGTGAAGAAAAAAATAACACAGTTCCCGCAAAACATATCAGAAGCAGAACTCCAGTGTATATAAAAGAGAACAGATTTTTGTGAATCTGTTTCCAAAAAAGCGTTTTTTTCTGTTTATTTTTCTTTTTTTGTGATGACACAAGCGGAACGAACGCAAACCCCGGGTATTCTTTTCCATCTAACTCATGTGGATTTTTCTTAGTGAATACCCAAAGCGATCCGCCCACAGGCATTACTATATTGCCACCAATTTTGAGATGCTTCTTCCACGCGCGCGGAATAGATGATTCTATACTACCCTGTTTGGTGGGTGCCGCCGCAGCCGCAATAATGCTATCAAACCCGCCGGATGCTTTTGCCACATCATCCAGCTCAACCACCGCATCGTGGCAATACGTTTCCACTATACCTGATGTTATATAACTATATTTCGCGATGTTTGCTTTGCCAAAATCGCAAAGTTTTTGCAGGCGCTCAATAGCAAACACACGGCCGGAGGTTTTTTTATTGTTGCTCACGATATGCGCGAGAAGTGCCGATTGCCATCCTGATCCAAATCCCACATCAAGAATATGCTGACCAGGTTTTGGGCTAAGCAGTTCTAGCATGAACGCGACGGTATAGGGTTGAGAAATAGTTTGACCTTCACCAATGGGAAACGCTTCATCAATTTCTGCCAGCGGACGCTCGTCTTTCGGCAAAAAATCCGCGCGATTCGTATCGCGAAAAGCCTGAATAATGCGCGGAGTTTTTAAGACACCTTTTGCAATGAGATCATCAACAAGACTCATACACTATATTGTAGCAAGAAAAAATACATGTTCCAATCAGCAGTTATCAGTTGGCTTTCGAGGTAACGTTTTTATATACCACCCTGTAACAATCAAGATAGACTAAGCGAGTTTCGCTATTTTGAATATGAATACATGGATAAAAGTTTGCCAAAAATTATGATCCCAAAACTGCCAATCCATTATAAAAAGTATTATGAGCGGGCGCACTAGGATTCGCCCCGCAACTGCGGGGTTGGAGATCTTCAGCGGGGGCACAAGGACTTGAACCTTGATCGCTGGTTTTGGAGACCAGAATTCTACCGTTGAAATATGCCCCCTTATTGTTGATTAATTCTTCAAGTAACTTGTGTGCCTTACCTCCTCCTTTAAAATATTTCTCTCGTTGTAATGCTTCTTTTTTTGTTCCAAATTTTTCTGTGTACACAAGTGTAAGTGGTCGTCTATATGCTGTCGAGCGGACTTTTCCCGCAGTATGTTCTTTTAATCTTCTTTCCAAAGATTCTGTAGAACCAATATACAGCTTATCATCTTTAGTGCTTTTTAAAATATAGACGTAGTGCATACTGGGATTCGCCCCGCAGCTGCGGGGTTGGAGACCAATATTCTGCCATTGAACTATAGGCCCTTTTTGTTCCCTAAAAACAAAAAGCAGATATATCGATTATACCTGCCTTTTTCAAAGTTTCAATCCTATTATGTACCTTATTTTTTTATTCGTTCCAAACGCGCAACACGTGCTTCTAAGAATTTAAACTCATCACGAGTAACTTGATTATGACGAATCAACGCAAGTTCTTCTTTTACAAACTCAAGATCAGATCTTACTCCCTGTAATCCTTCGCCAAAAATTCTAAATTCAGAACGTAGATCCTCCAACACCACCGTGTATTCGTCCCTTGTCTTTTTTGAGGAAACAGCTTTTTTCATTTCTATTTTTTAGATTCTTTGTGAGAGGTATGTTTCCGGCACCAGTTGCAAAATTTGGACAGCTCAATTTTCCGCTCAACTTTGCGGCGGTTTTTGCTTGACCAGTAGTTCGTGCGTTTACACGCGGAACATTGAAGTTTTATCAGATTGTCTTGTGACATAATTACTTATTATCCATACCATACCATTTCTTACTTTGCAACTTGAGCTGTTGGCCGGAATTCCTGCCTGCCATCACCCGAGCCCACGAGCAGATTTGAACTGCTGACCTACTCCTTACCATGGAGTTGCTCTACCAACTGAGCTACATGGGCTCAGGCAAGGGCGGGCAGATCTGCCTCCGCCAGCTGGCGAATGAGCTACAACGGCAATTTGTATTGGTGTCTCTATTGTACCAAATCCGAACCTATTTTCAAAATCGCTGATGTGCCTTGAAACTAAATCGTACGCTCGACGAAAACCCCACGCACTGGCGAGTACGCCAGCAACCCCGAAAGAAAAAACACTCCTTGCATTTCTGTTTTGGCGGGGGTGGCTTTTTTCTGAAAAAAGGAAAGGGTGTTTTTCTTTCGGGGTTCTGCCCTCCAAGTATTCGGGCAGGTGGCGGGGCTTCAATGCGGACGAAGTTTTGGCAAAACTATTTTTTGGGGAGGAAAGGATTTGCCAAAACTTCGGCTCATTTGTTTTTGAATTTGGATGTCGCAAATGGAAAAGGAGGAATGCGGACGGGTTTCGGCTTTCTTTTTTGAAAAAATTGGCGACTATAAATTGAGAAAAAGATTAAATTCATGTTAGTATAGTTGTGAGGGTTAGTTTCAACGCTCATACTTATACTATCATACTATGGAAAGTAAACAAAATAGACAAATTGGGGATAAAATAAAAGTCTTTCGAGCAAAGCAAGGATTGACACAAGACGCTCTTGCGAGAAAGTGCGATATTCCCTATACAACACTGACCAAAATTGAGTCAAATGTCATAACAAAACCGTCAATCCAAACAGTAACCAAGATTGCCGAAGGGCTGGGAATAAGTATTGATGATTTAATCAAATAAAAAATATGACAATACCAGACTATCAATCAATAATGCTCCCTCTCCTAAAATTCGCAGGGGATAATCAAGAGCACACAATAAGAGAAGCAATTGACCATATTGCTGATACTTTTAAACTGACCGAACAGGACAGAAAAGAGGTTTTACCAAGTGGCTCGCAATACATTATTGATAATCGTGTTGGTTGGGCTAGAACTTATCTTAAAAAAGCTGGATTGCTTGAAACTCCAAAGCGATCATATTTCAAAATAACCGATCTTGGTCTTGATACTCTAAAGAAGAACCTACCTGAAATTAATATAAAATTTCTTGCGCAATTTCCTTTATTTATAGAATTTCGAAGTACCAAAAAAGAAAAAGACGAACACGAGGAACAAGAAGCAGAGACTAGCTCGACACAAACCCCTCAAGAACTTTTAGAATATGGCTATCAAAAAATAAAGAAGGATTTATCTCAAGAACTACTAGGTTTTGTAAAACAAAGCTCGCCACGCTTTTTTGAAAGATTAGTTGTTGAACTCTTACTCTCAATGGGATATGGGGGTTCACGAAAAGATGCAGGGCAAGCGATTGGTCAAAGTGGCGATGGTGGAATTGACGGAATTATTAAAGAGGACAAGCTCGGTCTCGATGTTATTTATCTTCAAGCAAAACGCTGGGAGGGTGTTGTCGGGTCAAAAGAAATAAGAAACTTTGTTGGTAGTTTGGTCGGACAGAAAGCAAATAAAGGTGTTTTCATCACTACCTCCGGATTTACAAAAGACGCTTTGGAATATGTAAAGACAATCACACACAAAGTTATTCTAATTGACGGCGAAATGCTTACTCAACTTATGATTGAAAATAATATCGGGGTTTCAAAAGTGATAAGCTACGATATTAAAAAAATTGATTCAGATTATTTTGTTGAGGAATAATTATGAAATACACAGATAGAGTATATGGAAATTTTGAAATTATAGAACCAGTAATTTTAGAATTGATAAATTCCCCAACACTTCAAAGATTAAAAGAGATAGATCAAGCTGGATATTCTGAACCCCATTTCCCCGGCACCGCACATTCACGTTTTGAACATTCAATCGGCGACTATTTACTTTTGAAAATTTATGGAGCGCCAATTGAAGAGCAAATTGCTGGACTAATTCATGATGTTTCTCATTCGGCATTTTCTCATTGTATAGATTATGTCTTAGATGCTGGCTCTGAAAAAGAACATAATCATCAGGATAATGTTTTCGATGATTATGTTAGAAAATCAGAAATACCAGAAATTCTTAAAAAACATAATCTTGATTTGGATTACATTCTTGATGATAAAAATTTTCCTCTTAAAGAAAACGATTTGCCAGATTTATGTTCGGATAGGATAGATTATTCGTTAAGAACTGCTATTGTTTTTAAGGAAATAGAAAACGGAAAGTTTTTTACTGATAACCTCATAGCGAAAAAGGAGAAGTGGATTTTTAAAGATTTTGAAAGCGCAAAAAAATATGCGGAATTGTTTCTAAAACTCAATACAAACTATTATGCCGGATTACCTTCTGCGGTTATGTTTCGAACAGTTGGGGATTATTTACGGTATGCACTTTCAAAAGGATATATTTCTGAAACCGATTTATACACGACTGATAAAATCGTTCTTTCAAAAATAGAACCTCATATCCACAATGACCCCAAATTGAAATTGCTTTTTGAAAGAATGAACAATAAAATCGGTTTCAGAAATGACCCAACCAATTACGACGGAAAAGTATTTTGTAAATCACGAGTAGTTGACCCACTTTGTTTGCACAAAGGAGAAATAAAAAGAGTTTCAGAAATAGAGCCAAGTTGGTCTGATATGATTACACAAGAATCAAAACCGAAAGAATACTTCTTAAAATTTGATAGATAGTCGCCAATTTTTTCAAAAAAGAAAGCCGAAGCCCGCGCCTCCTCCCCCCAGACCCAGTAGATTCTCTCATACTGGGGTTTGGGGAGGAATTTTCCATTTGCTCCGCTGATTTCTTTTGGCGAAATTCGGGCGTGCAAAATGGGGCAAAATGAAAATGAAAATGGGGGTCAGGGACACTTTTCTATTCCTCGGGATAATGAAAATCTAATCTGCCTTTGACGAAAAGGTTTTCTATAAACTGACTGCCGCATTGGACGAAGTTAGAAAGCTCGCACCTCATCCTCGGTGAAAAAACACTGCGCGCTTGCGTGCCAGAAATTCTGAATTCGTTTGGAAAAATGGGGGGAAATCAGTGGGACGCGCTTCGTGCGTCCCACCTTCTGGCTTTGAAAAGGCCGTTTAATTCGTTTGTGTGCCGGAGGTGGGATTCGAACCCACAACCCTTTGCGGGCAAGGATTTTAAGTCCTCTGCGTAAACCATTCCGCCACTCCGGCAATATTTTTTATATGAGGCATGGGGGGGAATCGAACCCCCGTATAAGGGTTTTGCAGACCCTTGCCTTGCCACTTGGCTACCATGCCAACTAAAAATCATTTTCAGTATATATTATTTTCCTTCTCCTTCCAATAACCTCTCAATCCGTTCCTGCTTCAACATGGCATCGTCCAATGTAAAACGTACCGCTGGGATGTGTTTTAACCGTAATGCTTCTTTCGCGTATACATTGAACTCATGTTGCCATGTTTTAAATTTATTCAAAAAGACTCCCACGCGGGTAGTGGGAAAAATGGAAATGCCTATATCCGCGTAGCGGCCGTCCGGAGAGAGCGTCACCTGTGTTACCGTGCACAAGATACCAGGAGGAATCTCCACGCGCATTTCCAAAAAAAGAGCGGCTTCTTGGCGGATTAACGAAGATAATTTCTCATTTCTATGTTTCATCTTCTTCAAATACGTCAATAACATCACCCGCCGCCATTTTACCCGAAAACGCCGCGGCCAAACCGCATTCAGAACCAGCGGCTACTTCTTTTACATCCATTTTACTTTGTTGTACATTCGTAATGGCGCCATTCCCCACAATTTCCTCTCCCTTCTTTATTTCAAACAAGGCGCCTTTTTTTACCACACCGCGCACAACTTTACCACCAAACACAATCAACTTTCCTTCTTTCTTGAACACTTTTAAAATTTGCAAAGCGCCTATATCCGTTCGCGCGCGTTCTTTTGGTAGGCGTTTATCAAGTTCCAAACGAAGCCAATCAAGCAGTTCATACATAATGTCTGCCGTATAAATGGTAATACTATAGCGTTCCGCGAGAGTTTTTGCAGAAGATGATACTTTCACTTTGAACCCTACAATAATAGATCCCGGCAATCCCGAAGCAGTTTTTACATCATCATCCGCTATATCGCCAATATCGCTTCGAAGAATCTTTATACCAAGTGATTCGTTGCTTATTTTTGTGATTTCCTCTTCCAAAGCTTCGCGAGACCCCGCGACATCCGCTTTGATGATTAAAGGCACCACCATACCGCCTTCTCCCACAACAGGATCGCCACCATTTCCGGAAATAGCCACAGACATCGCTGATTGTTTCGCTTGTTCTTCGGCTTGTTTTTTATCCACGCACATCTGAAATACATCGCCAACCACCGGCGGCAAAGAAAACCCCAGTATCTGCACAGGGCTTGAAAATGATGCCGACTCAATCACGTTCCCCTCGCTGTTTTCCATAACTCGGATGGTAGTACATTCCGTGCCACTTTGTATCCAATCACCCCGCCGAACCGTGCCATTTTTTATAAGAAGCGTCGCCACCACGCCACGCTTCCGATCTCGGTGTGACTCAATCACCACACCGCTTCCCGCAGAGTCTGGAGAAGCGGTAAGTTCTTCCATCTCAGAGGCAAGAAGAATAAGATCAAGTAGTTCGAGAACACCCGCGCCTGTTTTTGCTGAGAGTTCACTGATTGGTATAGTACCACCCCATCCTTCCACTAACACGTTGTTTTCCGCAAGTTCACCTTTTACACGGTTTGCATCAGCTTCCGGCCTGTCTATTTTATTCAACGCCACCAAAAATGGAATACCAGCTTCCTTTGCCGCGCGAATTGCTTCCGCTGTTTGGAGTTTTACACCTTCATCCGCCGCCACCACAATAACCGCTATGTCGGCGACACGGGCGCCGCGTTCCCGCATGCGCGAAAATAATTCATGACCGGGCGTATCAAGAAACGTAATACGCTTTCCGTTTCGTTCCACTTCATACGCCCCGATATGCTGAGTAATATGCCCCGCTTCTCCAGCCGCAACTTTTGACGAACGGATATAATCCAACAGGGTAGTTTTTCCATGATCAATATGACCCATAATAACAACAATGGGGGGGCGAGTTATAACGTTTGATTGTTGATTTGTTTCTCCGTTCATAAAAAAATAAAAAATCCTGAATCAAGAATCAGGAATTGTAAGGCTTCATGACTCTTTGACCGCTTTTTTGATTGCTTCTTCTTCCTCGGAAGAAAGCTGGTAAGTGGACTTGCCGGCAGAAATCGGCTTTCCGTACACGCGCACGCCATCACGAGAGTATAAGCTCGAAATCACAACTCCGTTTTTTCCTTCATCTAAAAGCGCTATGCAAAAACTTTGATCACCACCCGCGTCACGAAATGGGTTAAACCGCACAATACCCACATTCTGCACGCTTGTGCGCAACTGTTCACGAGCTTCGCGTATGCGCGCGTCTAGGTCTTGCAGGGTTCTGCGCGCTTCCATCATTTCTTTCCGGAGCAACACAAACACGTCTTCCAAACTCTTGGCGTCTTTTCCAGAAAAAAACAACCGAAGATTTTTTTGCATTCTCCAGAGCCACCAAGCAAGCGCCACAATGCTGATAAACAAAAGACCTAAAGCACTAGAGATAATTGTCTCAAATGACATAATCATAAAAAAGAAAACGATACTGCACATTGTACAATATCGCTTTCAAATAAACAAGGATTTTATTTGGATTTCAGAATACTAGCGTAGACTCACATCGCGCACTACCGTTGCGTCAATGGTCGTGCCGTCAGCGGCTCCGTACACACGGACATGATCACCCGCCTTGAAATCGGAAAGGTTTACTTTAGCCCATTTAGAATTGAGCACCGATGTATCCGAACTTATATTCACCGTGTAATCAATCTTGCCAAAGGTAACTATGATAGTGGCGGGAGTGCCCGAGCCCGTGTAGGGAGTTTTTAAGCGTCCTCCTTCAAATACTCGCCTATCCTGCACACGAACTTTCACATGATTTGCCTGCAATGTGTTGGTGCTCTGCTCCCAAAGACCATTGACGGAAAGCAGATCTCTTACTTTCAAGGCAGAGAACGTACTAGCGGCATTGCCCTTGGTAAAGACTGTCTTTTCGTTTGTGGAAACTTTTATATCACCGCGTTCTTGCGTCTTTAATACAAACGTCTTTGCGACAGCATCAACGCTTGATATCACACCAAAAGGATTAATCTCTGTTTTCACCACAGACCAATCACGAACAACCTTCGCGACTACCGTTGGTTTTGAAGCCGACGTGTCAAGCATGCCCTCTACATTGATGTAGTGCCCTGGCATAATTTCTGACAAACTTGTTTTGCCGCCGCTACGACGGAGAAACTCGGTTGAAGCGTCTGTTTTAATAACGCCTGCGAAACTCGCCGAACCGCCCCAAGAAATAGTCGCATTAATAGTACTGCCATCAATGCTTACAACTTTTGCTCCTTGTAATGACACCTTGCCGTTTTCGTTAATCATGAGCGATTGACGCGGCATATCGGATCCTGTCTGCGCAGAAACAAAACCAAAACCGAGAGCAAAGAATGCCCCCAAAAAAACTCCTAAAAGAGCTATTTTCTTAATCATAATGGCTTATAATACTTTATTAATTAATAACAACTCCATAATAACACATAATATGAAGAGAAACAAGTCTACCTTTTATAACCATGCCTCTTTTGAAGCTTCTCGCACAAGAGTTCAAAAACAATTACATGCGCTGTATCATCCAACGAACGACCATCCGCGCGACTTCGTTCACAAAGTTTCGCTATGGGAGCCTGCATAATGGCACGGAGCTCGCGTTTTGTTGCTTCATATATTTGTTCTATTTGAACATTATGCGCCATAGCGCCTAAATTGCGCGACCACTCTAAAAACGACCCAACCACACCCCCAGGGTTCATTACAATACCAGGAAGCGCGGGAATACCACGATCCGCAAGTATATCATACGCGGCAGGTGTAACCGCTTCATTCGCAAGCTCCACTACGAGTTTCGCTTGTATCCTAGAAGCATTCTCTTTCGTAATTTGATTTTCAAGCGCGGCGGGTGCTAATACATCAACCGGCAACAGTAGTAGGTCTTCATTAGAAATAACTGTCGCCTGCGAATAGCCCGCAAGCGTGCGGTTCTGTGAAAACCACGCGCGCACCGCCGGAATATCCAAACCATTTTCAGCATACAGTCCGCTATTTTTATCACTTACCGCAACCACAGTATATCCATATTCTTCTGAATACGCGAGGCGTGCAAGATTTTCCCCTACATTTCCAAACCCCTGAATCGCAAGCGTGGGTTTTTGAGAAAACATCTGCGTGATGGCAAGATACTTTTCAAGCGCGTCAAGCCCTCCGCGCGCGGTTGCTTCTTCTCGGCCGGGCAACCCGCCATGTTCCACCGGCTTACCCGTAAGAGCCTGATACGGCGGCGACCCCGTATCAATATCTCCTGCTTTATTGAGCATCCAATACATAACCTTCTCATTCACGCCCATGTCTGGGCCCGGCACATCTTTATGCGCGTGAAGACAATTGTTATTCGCAAGCTCCACGGTAAACTGCTCGGTAATATCACGAAGTTCCGCTTCCGTGCACTCTGAAGGATCAACCGGCACGCCTCCTTTCGCCCCCCCAAAGGGAATATGCACCCACGCGCATTTATACGTCATATCTCGCGCAAGCACCTGCAGTAACTCCTGCGTCACAGCTGGATGAAACCGCAACCCACCCTTATATGGATATGATCCTTTCGGATGCGGATTGACATCATGCACGCGCCACGCGGGCATAGAAACCTTTTGCCCCTTAATCGTGGGGCGGATTTTCATCTGATAGACATGTTTGGGTAATTTCAATTCCTCAAAAAACCACACAGGAGCATGAATCATCTCGCACCAGCGCAAAAGCCGCTTTGTATTTTCTTCCAGCATAAGATTCTCCTTCTTGATTGGTGTTTCATCCATAGCAAGCATTCGTTAGTTATGATAAACATTCACGAATTTTATTATATCGGTCTTCTTATTATATGTATACATAACGGCGTCTTTGGAATACATGTCACAAAAATCACATCTCTTCAACCTCTGATAACTTTTGTTCAAGAATGCGATCCAATTCACCAAAAAGAAATCTCCCTTTAAATTTTTTTCCTCTCAAAAACAACGGCATCCAATGGATGTCATCAGACCACATGTCTTTGAATGGAATTTCATCGACATTGAACCATTGTGGCTTCATTTCTTCAGTCTCCTTAGGCTCTCCTTTAAATTCATTAACATGGAAGATATGCACTTCTAGGATGTTAGAATCACCTTGAAACTCAAAATTAATTATTCCGAATTGAGTTATCTGTAATGCCTCAAGCCCAGACTCCTCAACAAGTTCCCGTTTTGCCGCCTCCTCAATTGTTTCTTTTTCCTCCACTTTTCCTCCAAATCCATTCCATCTTCCTGCGCCAAATCCACGCTTTTTCATTCCAAGCAATATCCTCGGATGCCGGTAGATTAGGCATAGAGTCATTACTTTTTTTTCTTTACTTTCCATGACACTTTTTATATTTCTTCCCGCTTCCGCAGGGGCAGGAATCATTTCTTCCAACTTCTGCGAATTTGGGATCCTTCGGAGGCGATGAGGTCTGTGTAGAGGTAGCACTTTGTGGAGGTAACACTCCTACAGTAGACGGGTGAGTAAGTGTAAGATTGCGTTGTTGAGGTGTTTGCGCTGTCTGTCCCGATGCCGAAGAATTAAATTTAAGGATGTTCGTCACAATAACATGTCCAACCGCGGTATTGAATTGCTGGAACAATCGCAACGCTTCGTTTTTATATTCAACAAGCGGGTCTCGCTGGCCATACGCGCGAAGACGCACGGAACTTCGCGTGTAATCCATAACTTCCAGGTGATCAGTCCATAAATAATCAATCGTTTGTAAGGCGAAGTACCGAAGAACATTTTTCATATTCTCGCCCATTTCCCCTGCTTTTACGGCGAACGCTGCATCCGCGCGTTTTTGCAAAAGCGTGATCATTTGTTCTCGTTTTCCTTCATCCACCGCGTCCGCGTTCTGTATAAGCGACAATTCTTCAGATAACCCTTCAACTGGAATATTCATGGCGCGCGCCTGTTCAACTATTTCCGCGCTATTCCATCCGCCGGTTGATAAACCAAGACTCTGATCTCTCGTATGCCCCTCCACCAGGCTCCGCATTTCTTGATCCATCATATCTTCCACGCGCTCCCGGATAACTTCCGGCGAGTCATGTAAAAAATCTCTGCGCATGCGGTAGATCGCTTCCCGTTGCTTGTTCATGACATCGTCATATTCAAGCAAGTGTTTACGAGCGTCAAAATGAAACCCCTCAATTTTAGATTGTGCCGACTCAATAGAACGGGATACCATGCGGTTTTCAATCGGCTCGTCTTCCGGAATGCCGAACGTCCCCATAAGCCGCTTAATTTTATCCGACCCGAACACGCGCATCAGATCGTCTTCCAAAGACACAAAAAACTGCGACGCCCCCGGATCCCCTTGGCGCCCCGCGCGGCCGCGCAACTGGTCATCAATCCGCCGTGCTTCATGCCGCCCCGTGCCAAGTACAAAAAGCCCTCCTGCGTTACGCACCGCTTCTGCCTCATCGGGCACAAGAGGATTTCCTCCTAAAATAATATCCACCCCGCGGCCTGCCATGTTGGTGGCGATGGTTACCGCGCCCTTACGCCCCGCCTGCGCGATAATAGCGCCCTCTTCTTCGTGATGTTTCGCGTTAAGCATTTGATGCGCAATGCCTTCGCGTTTTAACATAGCGCCCAACAGTTCATTTTTTTCAATGGAAACAGTTCCTACCAATATAGGTTGGCCTTTTTCATGGCATTCTTTTATTTGCTGAATAACCGCTTGATATTTACCCGCGGTACTTTGATACACTTTATCAGGACGATCATCCCGAACAAGCTCTTTGTTGGTTGGAATGGTGGTAACATCAAGATTATATACTTTATGAAATTCTTCGGCCGATGTTTGCGCGGTTCCTGTCATGCCCGCTATTTTTTTATAGAGCCGGAAATAATTCTGGAATGTGATAGAGGCCAGCGTTCGTGATTCCCGCTGTACCGCGACTCCTTCTTTTGCTTCCACCGCCTGGTGTAATCCTTCCGACCACCGCCTGCCCGGCATCAAGCGACCTGTAAATTCATCCACAATTATTACTTCGCCATCTTTTACCACATAATCGCGATCGCGCGCGAAAAGAGCATGCGCTTTTAACGCATGTTCCAAATGATGCACATATCGAATTCCTTTTTCCGTATAAATATCTTTTACCCCCAATAGATGCTCTACTTTTTCAATACCCACCTCGGTAAGCGTGATTGCTTTAAATTTTTCATCTACATTATAATCTTCGTTTTGTTTTAATTTTGGCACCAAGGTGGCAAACACTTTATAGAGTTCACCCGACTCTTCATCAGGCGCGGAAATAATAAGGGGTGTACGCGCTTCATCAATCAAAATGGAATCAACCTCGTCAATGATGGCAAACACATGTTCTCGTTGCGAAACTTGATCCGCTTGATACGCGAGATTATCACGTAAATAATCAAACCCGTATTCATTGTTCGTGCCATATGTAATATCTGCCGCATACGCTTCTTTGCGGGTACACGGACGCAAATATTCTTCCACCACCTCGAAATTTCCTTTTATATCACGCTTTTCATCAAGAGTATCTTTTGAATCAATCTTTTTCTGCGCATCCGCAACGTGATCAGAATCATACACATAACTTGCGCTATGCGTAATGCATCCGGTTCCTAAGCCAAGAGCGTGATATACTTGCCCCATCCACACCATGTCTCGGCGCGCGAGGTAATCGTTTACCGTAACCACATGCACGCCTTTTCCTTCAAGCGCGTTTAAATAAATAGGAAGCGTGGCGGTAAGCGTTTTTCCTTCGCCTGTGCGCATCTCCGCAATTTGTCCCCTATGAAGCACTATGCCTCCCAATAACTGCACGTCAAAATGCCGCTGACCAAGCGTGCGACGCGCGGCTTCCCGCACCAATGCAAACGCTTCCGGAAGTAGATTGTCCAAAAGTTCCCCCTTGGCAAACCGGTCTTTAAATTCTTGTGTTTTCCTTGGAAAATCCTCCAGCGCGAGTTTCTGCATCTCGGGCTCAAGCGCATTAATCCGCTCCACAACCGATTGTAACCCCTTCAAAAAGCGTAAATTCGCATCTCCAAAAATAGAAGAGAAAATTGACATAGTTCCTGCATTATAGTACGAATGAGGGGAAAAGCAATTGGAGGATAACATCTATAGCTGGGACAACAATCCTAGCTCTTTTTATTTTCATGACTGGAGCATCGGCGCACAAAAAGCAAAAACAAGCGACCCTCTACCACCCAAACAATTTCCCAATCTCTTCCGCCGTTTCCCGCTTGCGAGCTATAGTCACGATGCCGTTTTGAAGCACAATTTTAAGTGGCGAAGACAATAAACAATGATGCGACGCGAACGCGTCTTGATACGCGCCTGTATCAAAAATGGCTACATACAAATCCTCCCCGTGGTCCAAATCTTCCAGCCGCGGAAGCATGAGATATCCGTCTTTCGCCGTATACTTGTCGTCCGAGTCGCATGACAGACCCGCAAGCCACACGCGATTTTTCTTTTTGGCATCCATTTTATTTACCGGCACCACATGCCACTTCTGGTGAAGCGCCCATGTATCCAGAAGATCATTCATAAAACTGCCATCAATTACATACCAGAACTTGGCAAGCCCTTTCGGCACTTCTTTAGCCGAAACTATTTTAAACAACGTAATTTGCGCGGGAGCCACCAAATACCGCCCCCATTCTACAATAATGTTCGGATGAGGAAGAGACGCGTCATCCGCCAGTTTTTTTAACGTTTGAACAATACGGCGACTAATCGCATCGGCACTATACAACCGCTTTTTTCCGTACGGAATAGCAAACCCGCCGCCCATATCAATCGTATCAAGTGAAGAATGCACCGCGCGCAATTTTTTATATACCCCAAAAGCTTCTTTCAGCGCGCGAACAATATCTTCCCCCACTTCAATTTGCGAGCCGATATGATAATGTAATATTTTTAAATTGCGGATTTTTCCGAGATCCAGTAATTCCTCCGCGGTTAACCCAAACCGATCAGCTTTTTTATCCCAATGAGATTTTACTTTTGTCTCCAAATTGATGCGGATTCCAATATCTCCGCGAAATTCTTTAAACAAGTCAAGTTCCTGCAAATCTTCAATAATAGGAACAATGCGCAACTGACTTGCTTGCATGCGAAAAATAAGGTCAACATACGAACGCGTTTTGGGGCCATTGCACAATACGCGAATATTATGATGCACTGAATTTCCTTCCCAAAGCTTGCATACCAACGTGAGTTCGTTTACTGAACCCACTTCCAAATGCGCTCCTTCCGAGACAAGCGGCAACACCGCTTCCTTATTCTGATTCACCTTCATGGGATAATGATAAAAGAATTTTCCTTTATATCCCGTTTGCTTCATGTGCCGTGTAAACACGTTTACTAGTTTATTCAAGCGCTCTTCCACCACAAATGGCATAAAAATTTCAAGCGATGTACCGAATTTTCGCGCAAGATCATACACATTGTATTGATAGTGACCTTCACGAATAACAAGCTCTCCGTCTTTATTCACATCAAACATCTCCGTGTCCACTTCACGGTTGCCAAGCTTCCAAAATTGTCTATATGCTTTTGAAACCACCATGAATCTTGTTATTACACACCAAAAATATTTCCGCAAGAGCGCGAATAATAAAACACCCCTCGATAATGGTGTTTCGACGCTATACTTATACTCCTTCTTCTCTCGTTCGGCCCTTATGAGAAAACTGAGCTATGTTTGCAATAGTTGCCTTTTTCTTGGCACGCCGGGCGCCTCTGCGTTCTTGAGCATATTCTTTCCCTTTAGAATTTTTTATCTCTCGCATAAACTCTTCTTCAAGAAGATCAACAACTTCATAAAAACTTTCACCCGCCGTCTCTGCGCGCAATAACTCATTATTCCATTGTATGGTTGCTTTTGCTTCCCACACGGATCCTTTTCGATGATGCCGCGTACTTCGCCCAACCTCCAAGGCAAGCACCATATCGGGCATATGCTGATCTCCAAAAACCTTCTTTACAGGTTTGAATATTTTTTCTTCCATATACAACCTCATTGCGTCTGTCAGAGATATGTTCTTTGTTTTAATTGTTGTCTGCATACTTCCAGTATATCACAGAGTTCGCCAAAAAAAACTCCCCCGATAGTATCGGGGGAGTAAAGAGACTACATGCGCTTCTTTGCTTTCTTCGCGCCTCCTTTCTTTGGAGCTGCTTTCTTTGCTTTTTTTCGTGCCATGAGTATAAAAAATATTATCGTAAAGTAATCGACCTTTTATATATGCATATCAAATTTCAAAAAAATATTTTTTGAAATCTTTTTTCATTATCGCACAAAAAAAAATCTAAAAAATATTTTTTAGGTAAAAGGTGTGGACAACTTTTTATTTTTTACTGAAAACCGATGTATTGAATTTCTTCTTCAAGCATGACACCGAATTTTCTGTGCACATATTCTTTCACAAATGCAATTAATATCATCGCGTGTTCCGCTGTTCCTGTTTCATCTCGCGTAAAAAAATTCGCGTGCTTATAAGACACAGAAACACCGCCTATTTTTTTTCCTTTTAATCCTGCCTGCTCAATAAAAAAACCCGCCGAAATCATTCCTCTCCTGTTTTCAAAAATCCAGCACGCATTGTCAGGCTTTTGAAAACGCACATCGTGTGTTTGTATACGCGCCATTAATTCATGAGAGAGAACAATACCTTTGAACGTACTTCCCATGGTGTGTTCGCCAATTGCCTGTTCTGCCACACGCTCACGCATCATGTGTTGTACCCATGCCTGTTTTTCTTTTTTTTCTTCATCTGAAATATGTCTAAGCTTTAGAGTGACGCCAAGAATAACCAAATGCTTCTGTTTTTTAAACATGCTTTCACGGTAGCCAAAATTACAGCTGTGAGTCGATAATGTATAACTTAGAGAGGCATTGATATCGAAAACAAAAACGTCCTCCAGAATATTTTGTATTTCTCCACCAAAACAACCAGCGTTTCCATACACAGATCCGCCAATTGTTCCCGGAATACCCGTGGCCCACTCAAAACCAGAAAGATTATTTTGTAAAGAAAAAGCCGCTACCTGCGCCATAGAAACACCAGCACCCACGTACACACGTTCTCCGTTTTGGGAAAGTTCGGAACAGCGCACGCGTATTACCAACCCGTCAAAACCTTTATCAGCAATAAGAACATTTGATCCCATACCCAATGCAACAATAGGTACATGACTGTTCTGTGCCCAGATGATTGCTTCCCGCAATTCTGTTTCTGTTTTTATTTCGGCAAAAAAACGAGCTGGTCCTCCCACCTTCATATAAGTATACGGCGCCAGCGCAACGTTTTCATAAACATTCAACATCTTTCCATGCTAACAAAAAAACCCGCCATAAAGCGAGTTTTTTTGCAGGAATCGGCGGAGTAAACCCCAATCTACATCAAAATATGGGTGCTGCCGCCGATCCCGCGTTTATTGTAACATAAGAAGTATCGCAAACACAAAACCCCGCCTAAGCGGAGTTATGTGCGATGCAGATTAGTGTTTTTAAACACCCAATATCTTGAGTATATCAGATGAGCCATGTAAAGTCAAGAAAAGTAGGTACAACGGGACTATGAGAGCTTATGTAACTCTTTCAACGCTCTAATGCCATCGGTAAGAATTACGTTTGGTTTCCACCCCAACAAACGCCGGGCGCGCGTATTATCAGCCAGTGTTTCTTTTGCTTCACCAAGCCGCTTGGGAATAAACAGAGTTGGGCCGCCAATGAGCCGCGCGACTTCTACAACGGAATAATTGCGGCGCGTGCCTAAATTTATAACTTCCCCCTTGCCCACTTTTTTACTTTTCATAGCGCGCATATTTCCATTAACAATATCAGATACATGCGTATAGTCGCGCCGTTTTATACGGCCGTCCTGCACAATCGGCATGGAACGTCCTGCTGATAGCTCGCGGAAAAAAATCCCGATTACGGTGGCATAGGCACCCTCCGTAAGCTGGCGCGGACCGTATACGTTGAAATACCGTAAAGAAACAGTCGGTAATCCATACAAACTGTTGAAGTTCTTGCAGTACATCTCACCAACTAATTTTTGTATTGCGTAAGGACTTTGTGGATTCGGATTCATATCTTCACGAAGCGGCATATGTTTTTGAGTACCGTATGCTGAGGATGAAGCAGAGTAGATAACTTTCTTTACTTTTGCATCGCGGGACGCAACTAACACATTCAGTGTTCCGGTGATATTGGTTTCATTGGATGAGCGCGGATCAATAATGGACGGCTGAATGCGGGCATTTGCCGCCGTATGAAACACATACGCGACTCCCTTAAAAAGAGGAGCAATGGTCTTAAAGTCGCAAATGCTTGCCTGATGAAATACCGCTTTTGGATGTATATTTTCTTTTTTGCCTGTTGAAAGATCATCTATCACATGAACTTCGTATCCTTCCCGTATAAGAGCGTCTGTAAGGTGAGATCCAATAAAACCCGCGCCTCCCGTAACGATTACTTTTGTTTTCATATATCTCTTATTGTTAATTTATTATTCTTTTACTCTTTTTTGTATCCATTCTTTATCATGCATGCTTACATCATTGATGGTAAGGTTTTGTCCGGCAAGTAATTCTTCATTATACTCCCACATGGCTTCCAACAATCGAATACCTTTTTTGTATTGGTTTTTGTGCGGATGACTTTCGGGAAGCTTTTCCAAGAGCTCCTTTCCATGCGCAATGATTGCACTCACGTCTTTCGGAAAACAATACCCCCCAAACCCCCGATATAATCCGTGTGTCACATCAAGCCACGCGTCCCCAATGCGATGGTCGTGGGCAAGCATCATGCGAACATTATTATATTGCACGGGCACATCCTCGCCATTCCTTTTATATTCAGCTTCCATGAGCTCGCAAAAATCCGCAAGCACATTCCCAAATGTAACCTTGAGCGCGCCGAATGTGTTTCCCGCGTATTTACCCAATTCCGCTTCCGTGGCATTCACACGCGTGAATGTGTAGGTACCCAATGTGCCTGGTGAAGAAAAAAACGCCTTGGGAAGAAGTTGCAGTACCGCGCTTGCGTGTTCGAGAGATTTTGCGGTATAGCCCACCACTTGCCTGTCAGGCCGAAGCATATCTTCCCATGCCCGCGATTCTGTAAGAAACTCCGGATTAAAAAGAAAAGAATGTTGGGGATATACACGTTGCAGATATTCGGTAGTACCGGGCGGAACCGTGGATTTCAAAACAACCACCTTTGGTTCTTTTAACATATGAATCGCGCTTTCAAGAATAGAAAGATCACACGCGCCCGTATCGCCGCGGCGAGGTGTTGGTACGCACACAAAAATAATGGATGCTGCATTTACATCATCGGTGTATGCTTTCGCGGGATCTTTATCAAACAAAAAAACCTCCTTACCGCGCTGGTATTTTTTTTCGTCCAAAAAGTAGCGCATAAGTTGCCCCCCCACCATACCAACTCCCACAATACCTATAGGAATACGTTCCATAATCTTGTAACGATACAATAAAGACTAAAGTTTGCAAACAAAACACATCACGGCAATATGCTTAAAAATGCCTCGACCTCATCTTTTTTCTTTGGGTCAAGTTCTAAAACCTTGTATGCCGTCATGCGCGCGCGCTCTATATCGCCCGCGTATTGATACAGCGCGGCAAGATGCGCGTAAAATATGGCACGATAAGAAGGAGACGACGCGTATTCTTTATCTATAAAATGAACAACATTCTCCTGAATGATCACCGCGTCTTGGTACCGGCGCGCCTTCACATAAGCGTCGCGGATCGCTTCGTCGCGTAATGTACCCGTGGCATCAGTATTTTCTAACCACGTATACTCTTCAGTTTCACGAAAAGTATTTCCAGTCTCAATTGCAAGAACAAGCGCGTTCAGATGCCCAAAGTAAAAATTCGGCGCCATGCGTATTGCATAGTCAATATACTCCCACGCCTTGGCGGTATCTCCCTGCATCTTACGCGCCTGGGCAAGTTCCAAATAAATCTGCGGCCTCCCTGGAGACATATCCCGCGCGCGCGTAAAATCTTCTTCCGCTTTCTTGGCAAACGATACATCGAACTTCTGCGCAAACAAACTATGTAATTCTCCCCGATACATAACCCATTTTACGTTTTCGGGTTCTGTTGCCATGCTTTCCGTCATCTGTTCTATCGCATACCGCATGAGTCGCGCCAATGATTCATCGGGGCGCTTTCCGTCTTGTTTGAGAAATTCAAACACATATTCCGCGACAAATCTTCGGGCATCCACAGAATAGTGTGTGTCATATGAAATGCTTTTTTCAAATTCAGCGATCGCCGCCTCATCTCCGCCACCGGTACGGAGAAGCTCCCAGCCGCGATGCGCGGACGCATTCGCCAAAAACGGACGCGCCGCCGTAACATACCCCGCCGTCCCCATAACAAGTACAGCGACAACTCCCGCCACAAAAACACCACGCCCTGCCGCTCGGGTATCATGCTGAATACCTTCCCGCGAACTAGTAAAGCCAAGAACCACGAGTACCACAAGCAACGAAGAAATAGTATCAAACGTAAAAAGATTTTGCGCGAGATGCGCGCCTATGATTGAACACACCATGACCATATACCAAAACGGCATCACTCTCCGCCTCCATTTGTCTATAGCCATATAACAGGCCGCGCCAAACATACTGACATATGCAATCAAACCTGCTATGCCCATGGTAGAACCATAATCGAAAATGAAATTATGCGCGCGATCAAACCATGGCTCCACCGCGTATAGTTCTGGTTTGTAATACGCATTAAAAAGAATAGAAAATTGTTCCGGCCCCCAGCCAAATAAAAATCGTTCCTTCCACCCTTCCCACGCGATACTCCACACCAAAAAACGTCCCGCAGTTGTTCGATTCTCGAGTGAAAAATCAAGAAGTCCGGCAAAAGGTCCGGGAAGCTGATACCCATCAGCGGAAAACAAAAACACCACCATACCAAATACCATCAGTATGCAAAGAGCTACTGCTCCCATATATTTTTTAAGCGTATTATTTGGCAACCCAAGCGTGCGTTCTTGCGGGTTTCCAAAACATATAAATAAGAGCACGCCGATACCGCCGCCGACCAAAAGCCCCACAACTCCCGCGCGCGCCTGGGTAAATGCAATCGCGAGTAGAAACAACAAAAGAAACCCCACATAAAGCCATACACGTTTTGTGAATTGTTCTTCCCGTAACAAATACATGCACGCAAGAAAAAATATAGGTACCAGGTACGACGAAAGATACGCGGCGTTTCCGATAGTTGAAATACTTAAATCGCTTGTAGTGAATCCTTGCCATACCGCAAAACCAGCGACCGCGACCGCCGTACCTATAACCGCTCTCCATATCATACGCCACTGTGCATCCTTTTGGACGATGCTCGAGAGTACCAAAAAAAACACGCCCGCGTGCAACCATGTTATAAATCCCATCATACGTTCATATTCGGACCACACACTTTTTGAGTCGTTGATACCGCTATACGACGCGATACCCATGCAAACAAGAAACAGAAGAAATGCTCCCATAACAGCCGAAAACCGCGGACGATATTCCTGACGCGCCACCGCAAGAACAATCCACATCGCAAATAAAAGTTCCATGAGAACATAAAAAACAATAGTCTTTATGAACGTGTGTGGGAAAAAAACACCATGCCAAAATACCAGCGGCACCGCCACTAAAACAAGCGCGATGCCCCACGTCACATAAGAAGAAAGACGATCTGCCATCATAAAAGTCTGTGTTATTTACGAAGTTGTTTTTCAAACTCCTCAATAAGCGGAAGTTCTGCGGGCCTTGCAACTTCGCGCGCGCGCGATACATACACGGTAACGTCATCCCATTTTTCAAGTTCCGCCGCTGTTTCCGCGAGCCCTAAAAGAGTGACAGATTCTTCCTGCACTTCGAGAAGTGTTTTTAAGAATCGTTCGCGTCCCACCGGATCATTAAGTGCAAATGACCGTTTTATGACTTCATCCAATTTTTCTGGCTCGAGATACACATGCGCCGGATAAAGTGGTGTATTCCCCAACGACTCGTACCGCCGCACCTGCTGGATCGCGCGTTCCCAATCGCCATCAAGAATACTTACAGATAAAAGAGGATAGATAAAGGTATTTGGACGAGTCATCTCCTGGAATATCTCATTCATCACATCTGACGCTTTCTTTGTATCACCCGTTACCAAATACACTTCCGCGAGACCAATATATGAAGACGGGTACCGCGGAGCTTTTTTGATTGCCTCTTCGTAGACAACAATCGATTCATCGCGATCCGATTGACTACCGGAAACAGTGAGACGGAGCTGTAACAATTTTGCAAGAGAAATAAGAGACCTGACGTTATCTGGATTCCGTTCCGCTTCCGCCCGTATTTGACTAATGCCGTGGGTAAGGAGAAACAGCAGGTCTGATGCAGACGCCTGATCTTGCTGGCGCGTAGCCGCAAGCAACACATCCACAAAACGCTCGCGCACTTCCCCGGTGCCAAAGGTATTTTTTGCAACCATTGCGTCTACGTTGTTTGTAAAACCTAACGCGGTACCGCCAGCAGACGCGCCATTCAACATATCAATAATCCCACCCGCAACTTGAATAGGTTTCGTATGTATAGTCGCGGCTAACACAATACCACCAACAATACAGAACGACGCAATTATCACAGGGTATCCGCCATTTGTTCGCGAAACGTTTTTTTTCTTGGCGCTTTGAGCATCTAAATCTGGCGTTAGTGACACCGACATACTCTGCACAAACGCAAGAAGCAACACAAAAAAGAGAAGCGTAATAACATTGTCAAATACGAATGTGTTCTGGGTAAGATACGCAACAAGAAAACCAACCAGTATGGCAACCGCAGCAGGTTGTGCCGCGCGAGTTAACCATATCCGCCAAAGTCCGTACAAACTTGATCCTATAACTAGAAGATAGGCTAAAAATCCCATGATGCCCGCAGCCACCAACCACTCCAAATGCATATTATGCGCGCGATCAAACCATGGCTCATTTCCATATAAATTGGGGTTATAATACTTGGCATACGGAATAATAAAATTTTCAGGACCCCATCCCAAGAGAGGCCGTTCCTGAAACGCCTCTTTTGCGATACCCCAAATCATAAGCCGTGATCGGGCGGTAGAAGACTGCACGCTAATATCGGCGAAACGTTGGAGTATCGGATAACGAGCCACAAACGCGCTGTCGCGTATCATAAAAAAAACACCCATAGTGGCAATACCAAAAACCATAACCCCGCTCATATACGCCGCGAGTCGCTTATTATCGCGGAGAGAAAACAAAAAGAGCGTACACACAGTTGCCGCACATCCCGCGACAAGTCCAACCAAAGCACCGCGCGTACTGGTAGCAAAAAAAACATACAACCCTGAAAGAAAAATGAAACTATAGAGAGTGTAAAAAGAAACTCTATTGTTCTTCCATATATACAATAAAGCAATAATGATTATATGGGCAAGAACATATATTCCTATATATCTATTTTGGATTAGATATTTGAAATTAATTAGCTCTTGAACTTGATCAGCCAATAGAAACTCATATATAACATATAAAGAAAATAATCCTCCGGAAACAGTTAATGTGCTGAATATATATGTTCGCCATTGTTTTCCCGCTTCATTAACGAGAAATCCCAACATAAAAAAGTGTACTAATAAATACGCCGCAAGATAGATGGGATTTCCAAGACGCGAAAACACACGTCCTGGTCCAGAACCGGGTACATCTATAATTTCAGCACGTTCTAGTAATCCATATAATATAATAATTGCACTTACCCCTAGAGATATGGAAAATAACATCATCCAATCTTCTTTCGTGCGAAATACAGAAGATGCCATAAGAAAAAGCGCCGCCAAATGGAGGTATGTTACCATGCCGTCCATCCGCTCAAAATTTGACCAAAAACTATGATAGGGATCCGCGCCAAAAATCGTAGCAAGTCCCAATATGCCTATAAACCCAAGGAACGCCCACAACACATATCCCCCGCGCGGCCGAAAACGCGCATCCAATATAATAAGCGCAAGCCACACGCCAAAGAATAGCTCGACAACAATACGGAAGAAAAAACCCTTTCCTGTAATGTACGGAAAAAACCACATAGGAGCAACCACTAAAGGCGTTACTAACAATAACCAAACACCCGCACGAACAGTCCATAAAAGCGTTTTTGAAACCGTATTTTGTTGCATATGCGTTAAAGTGTAACACGCCACATCACAAAAAGAAATTGCGGATATAGGACGACCCTTTCTCCACAACTAGCAACGCAGTAATCTTTTTGATAGGATGTCAACATAGAATTACGCCAGCGTAGTTCAACGGTCAGAACAAGGGACTCATAAGCCCTGGACAGAGGTTCGACTCCCCTCGCTGGCACCAGTAATAGATAGATCATTACAAACCATGCCTACCAAACAAGAACTTCTAGACACGCTCAAAAAGGAAATAGAGGCGAATAGAAAACTGCCGCTTTCAAGTACGGCAAACCTTGTGTTTGGGGAAGGGAGCCCTAACGCAGAAGTTTTATTTATTGGTGAAGCTCCCGGGTTTCATGAAGACAAACACCAGCGGCCATTCGTGGGCCTTGCGGGACGACTCTTGGATAAACTGCTTTTAGAACTCAACTGGCCACGGGAGTCCGTTTACATCACAAACATTGTAAAACGACGGCCCCCCGAAAACCGCGATCCTCTGCCTGAAGAGATAGAAGCGTATGCTCCCTACTTGAAAGAGCAAATAGAAATTTTACAGCCTGCAATCATAGCCACACTCGGTCGGTTTTCCATGAATTATTTTTTGCCGGATACAAAAATATCCCGCGATCGCGGGCGGCTATTTCATGTAAACAAGCATTTCATCTACCCCTTGTACCATCCGGCCGCCGCGCTTCGTTCCACCACAGTGCTTGAAGAACTGCGAAAAGATTTCCACCGCCTACCACAAGCACTGGAACGCGCAAAAAACGGCGTGGTTGTAAAAGAAGATCCTCCAAAACAGAAAGAGGACCAAGGAAAACAAAATTCCCTCTTTTAACTGCGCGGGCGACCGGACTCGAACCGGCGACCTTCTCCGTGACAGGGAGACGCTCTAACCAACTGAGCTACGCCCGCATCAATGAATAGTGTAACAATTTTCTTTTATATTCTCAATATGTCATTACTTCTTCACATTTCTTCCCCACCTGAAACAACGTATTCTCCTCCAACCACCTCCCCATAAATTGAATTCCTATTGGAAGACCTTCGCTAGAAACTCCGCATGGCACGGAAAGCGCGGGGATTCCCGCAAGATTTGCTGAAACCGTATAAATATCCGAGAGATACATTTCAATTGGATCATTTGATTTTTCGCCAAATTTGAATGCGGGCGTAGGAGTGGTGGGAGAGGCAATCACATCAACTTCTTCAAACGCTTTTTCAAAATCGCGTTTTATAAGTGAACGTACCTGTTGTGCTTTTATGTAGTATGCATCGTAATATCCCGCGGATAATATATAGGTACCCAACAGAACGCGGCGGCGCACCTCATCACCAAATCCATTGCGGCGTGATTTCATGTACACATCCAAAAGATCGTCTGATTGTTCCGAAAAGCCATAACGAATGCCATCAAACCTCGAAAGATTCGCGGAAACTTCCGCCGGCATAATGATGTAGTAGCACGGAAGCGCGTAATCAGTATGCGGTAATGAAATAGCTTTTAATTGATAGCTTTTAGTTTTTAGTTTTTCAAGGGTAGATTCAACTGCTTGTTTTACTTCAGCATTCAAACCCGCACCAAAATATTCTTTTGGAATTCCAATACGAATTTCTTTTATGGGTTTTTCAAATACGGCATCTCGTTCAACAGTAGTTGAATCCAGTGAATCTTTACCTTTTATCACATTGAACATAATTTCCGCGTCCGCCACGGTCTTTGTGATGGGGCCAATGACATCAAGAGAAGATGCCATCGCAATAAGTCCATGTCGAGACACGGCGCCATACGTAGGTTTGAGTCCTACCACACCACAAAGCGCGGCAGGTTGGCGAATGGATCCGCCCGTATCGGAACCAAGCGCCCCCATACATTCACCAGCCGCAACTGCCGCCGCCGATCCTCCTGAAGACCCGCCGGGAATACGCGAAAGATCATGAGGATTTTTTGTAACGCCAAACGCCGAGTTTTCCGTGGAAGAACCCATGGCAAACTCGTCCATGTTTGTGCGACCTATAATTATTGCGCCCGCTTTCCGAAGCCGTTGAATTACCGTAGCATCATAGGAAGCATAATAGGTCTCAAGCATGTGAGACGCGGCTGACGCAATATGTCCGGAAACCAATATATTATCTTTTATCGCGATAGGAACACCCAAGAGCGGTTTTGCATCTCTATCCGTCTTATCTGCTTGGTCAACAGCGCGCGCTTCTTCGAGCGCCGATGATTCATATAATTCCAAAAACGCGTGAATATCGCCCTCCCGCGCGCTACACTTTTCAAACGTCTGCCTTACAAGCGTTTCAGAAGATAGTTCGCCGTTTGCAATGGCTCTCACTGTGTCTTTGATTATAGATATCATTTCTTTTTCCATACGCTAGGAACCTTCACAAATGATTTATCATGATGCGGCGCGGCGGAAAGCAGTTCTGCCGCATCCGCTTCTACTACAACGCGCGCGCCATCATCCGCCGCAATATTAAAAAGTTCGTTTGCGTGTATTAGAGTTTCAGCTGTTCCTGTTTCCGCCCGATTTAATCGTTCTACATACCCTAACACACTATCCAAATCATGTTGCAGTTTTTCAATTTCTGATTCGCTTACTTCAATACGCGCGAGTTTTGATAATTTTTGTATGTCTTGTTTGGAAATCATGTGATTAATTTTAAAAACTCCTTTTCATTAAGGATATCTACTCCAAGATGTTGCGCTTTTTTTAATTTTGAACCGGGATTTTCTCCCGCTATCACGTATCCTGTTTTTTTGGAAACCGACTCTGATATATTTCCACCCAGCTCACGTACTTTTTGTTTTGCTTCGTCGCGCGTAAGAGTTTGGAGCTCGCCGGTAAAGACGAATGTTTTATCCCGAAACGTGGATGATATCATGCGAACTTTTGGTACCACAACAACAATACCCGCTTGATCAAGTTTTTTAAGAAACATGATATGGTGCTTATCATGAAACCACGAAAAAATACTTTCGGCAACCTTTTCCCCTACACCAGATATTTCTTTAAGACTATCAACCGGCATGTTTTGGATGATAGTCGTCAATTCCAAGATAGTATACTTTTGAGCTTTCAGATTATATGTTGCAGTGATATATGACGTTACAAGCAGTGCGTTTTCTTCGCCAACGTGCAAAATGCCGAGCGCGTAGAGAAATCGCGAAAACAAAACCTGCTTCTTCTCCTTAATAGCTTTTACAAGATTGGAGGCTGATTTTTCACCAAACCGTTCCAGCAGTGCCAAGTCTCCTTCTTTCAATTCAAATAAATCCGCCGCGTCTTGTATAAGCCCCTGGTCGAGAAGTACATCAATTATTTTGGGGCCGAGCCCATCAATGTCAAAAGCTTTTTTTGAAACAAAGTGATACAACCCTTCCCGCTTGCGAGCAGGACATTTTTTGTTTACACATCGATACGCAACTTCTCCCTCTGCACGCTCCACTGAATTTTCGCATACCGGGCACTTGGTTGGCATATGAAACGATTTCTCTTTTCCCGTCCGCAAATCTTTGAGCACCGCGCGTATGTCGGGAATTACATCGCCCGCTCTGCCCACCACAACGGTGTCCCCTATTTTTACGCCAAGCCGTTCTATTTCATCGGCGTTGTGAAGCGTGGCGCGACTCACCACAACACCCCCGATACTCACCGGTTCCAAATGAGCAACAGGAGTCAACACACCCGTGCGCCCCACTTGCGCTTGAATATCAAGGACGCGGGTTGTTGTTTCTTCCGGCGGAAATTTAAACGCAATAGCGCCTCGTGGCGCTTTTCCCACCACACCAAGTTTTTGCATTAACACATTATCATCAACCTGTACCACGATACCATCCACATGATAATCAAGCGCGTCCCGTTCTTTCGCAACACGGTTCCGAAATACTGATACGTCATCTAGACTTCTAAGGCACACAGCTTTCGGATCAGACTTAAATCCGAACGCCGTAAGCAACGCGTGTTCCTCACTATGTGCTTGTTGACCAAAATCGGTTACCAAATCATACGCAAAAAAATCAAGGTGTCGCGATGCAGTAACCGCGGGATCAAGCTGACGGATGGAACCCGCCGCAAGATTCCGCGGGTTCGCGTATATTTTTTCGTTCTTCTTTCTTTGCACAACATTTATTTTTTCAAAATTCTTTTTAGTGATAATTACCTCTCCCCGAACTTCTACCATACCTGACGTGATGGCGCGACTTATTTCCTTTTCATATAGAGAAACATGTTTGGGAAGCTTTCCGTGAAGTTCCAATCGTAACGGAACAGACTCAATCGTTTTTATGTTTTGCGTAACATCTTCTCCTACTTCTCCGTCACCGCGTGTGGCAGCCTGTACCAAAAGACCTTTTTGGTACGTCAGACTTATCGCAAGCCCGTCAAATTTTAATTCACCAACTAATTCCGGAAGCTTAGCTTCCGGAATTAGTTTCTGGAAGCGGGTTGTCCAGTCGGAAAATTCTTCCTCTGAAAATACATCTTCCAAGGAAAGCATGGGCACGGCATGGCGCACTTTTTGAAACTTGTCTAGTGCCAAACTACCCACGCGCTGGGTGGGAGAATCGGGGGTTATGAGATCTGGAAACGCATCTTCGAGTTTTTTTAACTCGTGCTTAAGCGAATCAAGAGCCGCTTCAGACAAATCAAGACGGTCTAAAACATGATAGAGATACCGTTGATGATTTATAACCTGTCGGAGTTTTTCTATGCGCTTTTTTGCTTCCTGTTTGTTCATACCCCGCTATGGTAGCATTTCTTGATTGATCATTTCCATATGGGAAATGAGTTTAAAATACATCAGGACACTCAACAGGATCTTTCCATAAAAGCCCACGCTGTACTTTAACACCGCCACTCACGCAAGCATTCCCTCCAAAAGAATCTATGCGCAAACACCGTGGAAAAACATTTCCATTAGTATCTGTAACATTTTCACGCACTTGAACCGTAACATCAACACAGTTTCCATTATCAAGTTCCATTGTATCAAATGTATATATACGGGTTAAATTACCGACACCACCAACACTATATGTTACGTCTATATTATTTGTATCTAGATCATCCTCCCCTAAGCATGTAATAGAAAAATTACTTGTCTGTGTCGGTCCATATTTAGATAGTGATGGATCCTGATCGTCCCAATAATACGCGCATTCCACTCCCGCATCAGCAGCATAAAACGCTTGAAACGAAGGTAAAATTGTGCGTGTTATGCGAAGTTCACGAAAAGAAATAGTAGAAACACCAATACCTACGGCAAGCGCTATGCTTATAATAACACCGGTAAGAAAAAGAGCTGTTCCTTTGTTTTTATAGTATATATTCATTAGAATGCCGCCCTTCGTTTGGTAATAGCTGTTTGCATTCGCATGCGCGACTCGCCACCAGGACGATTAAGATCACCTGCTTCAACTTCAATAAGAATCGTCACGCGTTGAGGAGAACCAATACCCCCGGTTGTATAGAAGATAAGATCTGTAATAGTCCTATCAGGATCGGTTATGGGCACAAACCCACTAGTATTAACCTGACGTTCCACGCTTCCATTATGTAGACGGTAATAAATAGTATCACCACTAAGTGATTGGCGGAATGAGAATAAATTACACCCATTTGACCAATCATTACAAGAGCTCACCGACATGCCATCACTTTCTCTCTCACAACTATTACCAACACAATAACTATCACCTGTGCGAATTTCACGAGAAATAGTATCTAGCGTATAACGTATATTATCATGGACATTTTGTAAATTTATCGCGTGACTTTGCGCGGTTTGTAACATAACAAGCGCGCCTGCACTCACAATTATAACAATAGAAAATATAGAAAGCGCTATAAGCATCTCAAGTAGTGTAAACCCCAATGCAAATCTTCTTTTTATAATCATAATTGCCATTGAAATAGGTGAGTTTCAAGTACTAAGTTTTTTACACCTAAAAGGCCCTTCCATTCTATCCGTACTCGCACCTCTGCTTCATCTGAACCAATTGGTTTTATGTAAACTGATCGTATAAACTGCGTCAGACTTCCTCCGGAATCATAACTAAACACCCCACTCGTTGAATCAAAACGTAAGTTGTCACAAGAACCACCCGTACACCGCTCAAATAGCACTGATCCATTATTTTGTAATTTTACAATACAACCCTGCGGGTTGTTGCAAACAGGAGGATTATCTACGAGACCCTCAAGCCATCTGCTCGGATCACCTGTTTCTATATTTTGATCGCGCCGTTCTCGAACCATTTCCATTGCTTCCTGTGCCAACATAGCGGCAGTTACACTGTCTTTATAGTCGCGTGCTATCTGAAATGAATTCTGTAACAAACCAGCAACACTTGCTAATACAAGCGAGAGCAATAATGTGGCGACTAGAGTTTCTAAGATGGTAAATCCTTTATTATATAAATTCATGGAACTTTTTTTATTGCTACAGCCCCTGTAGTCCACATAATAACCCGCCGCGCAAGAGAACCGTCTTTAGATTTAATTTCTATTGCGTAACTTCCAGCACCCAAAGGAGAAATTGTACACGGACCTGGATTACAGGAAGTAACAGTAGCGCCACGCATTTCAATAATAGGATTAGGCCTTTTATACGTTACACTTAACTGCTCAAGATCTCCAATATTGATATCACAAGCATCTGCACTATTTAATTTACAAATTCTATGAATATAAACACCACGCTCAATTGGCACTATCTCAACCTCTTCCCCTGCGGTAAAAAAATTATCTTGGGTTATAACATCAGAAAAAAGTCTATAACTCCTGGGATCCGCCCTGTTAAAATGCACACCAAATGACGCTTGATATTGCCCTGGTGGTCCTATGGGGCTTTCCAAAGTAGAGACTGCGCGTTGCTCAATATCACGTATGGCAAGCGCTATTAATTGCGTCTGATTTTCAAGCACAAGCAGCTCTCCAAAACGCGGAAAACCTGAAACAAGTATAGTGGTTATAATACCCATCACCGCCATCACAACAAGAAGTTCAATGACAGTGAAACCTCTATTAAGTTTAGAGTGCATATCTACAAAAAACATTACTGTTCGCCACCTCCTGGATCCGATGCGCGTATTATAAGCGACAAGACAATATCATCCCTTATGGTGGAATTTCCCGTATCTACACCCCGCATCGTAACGGTAAATGTTTTTGACACAAGAGGGTCTGCCTCGGAGGTTTTAACTCGCGCTTTAAAGAATGTGCCTCCTCCATACTCACTTGACCCAATAATACCATCAGGTGTATACACATCAAGAAAACCAATGGGAACTGATGGACTCACATCAACAACAGAGAGTTGCACGCTTCCATTATACCCGCCAGATGGAATAACTTTTATTTCAGCTAATGTTGAAAATGAATAGAAGAATGATGAAGCAAATACGGTAACGGTACACGGCGGATCTGGTTCCGGATCGAGATCACTACACGAAAGAGAGAAGCCTGAAGGTACGACAACACTAGCCGTAACCTGCATACCATCATCATCAGTAAGCACGCCGTCGCTTACCGTAAGACGAACATTATATATTCCTTCCTTGTCAGCCGTGAAGGATGGTGTTTCTGAATTTGAATTTGAAAATGTAGCGGTACTTCCACCGGGTTTTGAATCAAATGACCAGCTATATGTTAGTGGATCGTTATCAGGATCATATGAAGCAGAACCGTCAAGATTTACCAGTGTGCCCACGTCAACATTTTGGTCAAGCCCCGCGTTGGCAACTGGAGCATTATT
>Ga0155433_113_pt1 | contig 37684 bp, 31 predicted proteins | sample RifCSPhighO2_02_FD_106401 | JGI IMG/M metagenome (GOLD analysis project Ga0155433, IMG submission 106401) | Candidatus Ryanbacteria bacterium RIFCSPHIGHO2_02_FULL_45_17b | reverse complement strand
AATGCAGAAGAAAACTACGCGGTGTATCGAATTATCCAAGGTGTAATAAAAAATGCCCCCGATACTCTTATCAAAGCGGGCGCAAAAATAGAACGAGAAAAGAGATTTTCGTCCTTGTCAAAAACTCTTGGGAGAAAGAGACTTCTCGATCACTTTCTGATTTCAAAAAGTCTTGAGCCTCATTTGGGTAGTGTCCAAATTTTGAATGACGCTATTTTTGAAAACAAAAACATCGCACCAAATCCCGACCTTGTGGGAAGCGATCACGCCCCTATTGTTATTGAATTGAACTAATATTTTTATTAGAATAAGCAAGATATAAGGTTTTGCCAAAGAAAAACTTAAAATCGTCAGTATGCGTAGCGAGGAGCGAATTCCGTTCGAGCTATTTCTAAAATACACCGCCAATAGTTTTAAAAAGTGACAGTTAAAATTCCCTTATTTTAAGCTATCTTTCAAAACTGAAAAGTGTTACAATAGCTTAACCCCAAAGGGATTCGAACTATATGACTTTTTATCTCTTGCGACATGGTGCTTATAATGAAGGCGAAGAAGTGCTTAATCAGCGTGGTCTTAACCAAACAAAAGCTGCACTTGATTACCTGAACGAGAAAGTAACCCGCCCGACAATAATCTCTTCAAAAGGGCCTCGATCTCAACAGACTGCCTCGTTCCTTGCAGAGGAGTTTAGAGGCACAGCTAAGATTGTTAACTGGCTAGATAAACCTAAGGAGAATCAAAATCTTGATATTGACCTTATATTAAATAGAATTAAAAATACAAGCACCAGCACCCCGATTTTAGTTACAAACGGTGAATTCATCTATCAATTTGTAAAGCAGCTTTCAGAAGATAGAGAAACAGAAAACCCTCTCAGTCCTCTCGTTAAGGGAGAAGTGATGCTTTGTGAAGTCTGCGACGAAAGTATACAGGTCGAGTATTTTTAAGAGATCGTATACAGAAGATATATACGAAAGTAAAGACTATGTACGCAAATCAGTAGACTTCCCGAACAAAAGCAGGCACATCGAATGAGCCCGGGTTCCGGGCATCGTCCCTGCCAGTAGTTTTGAAAATGAGCGTCAAAATTCCGGCAATCGCCAAAATTATTCACCCATGAAACACATAAAACCAAGAGAAGGTCTCCCCCCAAACGCAAAACTTGCCTTCAAGGGCGTGATTTTTGAAGTATGGCAGTGGGAGCAAGAAATGTTTGACGGCACCACAGAAACATTTGAACGGATCTGGAGACTTCCCACCGTTGAAATAATCGCCACGGTGGGTGATAAGATATTAATTGAAGAACAAGATCAACCAGACCGAAAAAATAACATTACTCTAGTGGCAGGAAGAGCCGACCATAGCGAAGACATGCTGGCGGAAGCAAAACGCGAGCTTTTGGAAGAAACGGGGCATCAATCAGACGATTGGCAATTACTTTTTACGCACGCCAGTCATGAAAAGATTATCCACGACGCGCATTTTTTTATCGCGCGAAACTGCAAAAAAGTGCAAGAACAACAACTCGACCCGGGTGAAAAAATACAACCAAAGCTCATAGATTTTGAACGTTTTATCATGCTCACCGAAGAACCGCGATTTTGGTGCTCGCCTTATTTTGTTCCCTATCTGTTGCGTCTGCAAATAGACCCAATAAAAAAAGAAGCATTCAGAAAACTTCTTTTTCCTTAAACTCATTAAAGAAATTTACGGAAAAGGCGCAACGCGTATAGTATTGGATAGACTACCGTGAATTACGAAACACGCCCTCATCCGATGACCGCCACGCGAATTAATAACGTCTTGCGATGACCAAAATATGAAAAATAATAATAAAGAATTCAATATTGGGTCATCGCAAGACGTTATATTGTGCTTGCGTATGCAAATCGATGGGAGGTCATCGGATGAGGGCGTGTTTCGTAATTTAAAGGAAACTGCCTTATTTTGTAACTAAAAAATAAACACAAACCTACATGAAAATCATTTCTTGGAATGTAAATGGAATCAGGGCGGTGCATAAAAAAGGAGTTTTTACTCGTTTTGTTCAGAACTATAAGCCGGACATTTTATGCCTGCAGGAAACAAAAGCCCAGCAACATCAAAGCGAAGTAGATTTACCGGAATATGAAGAATACTGGAACTCCGCCTCTCGCGCAGGGTACAGCGGAACAGCCATTTTTACCAAAGAAAAACCGCTGTCAGTTGCGCTTGATCTTCCGCCAAAAATTGCAAAAAAATATACACTTACTGATGGGTACGGAGACACAAATGCCGAGGGGCGTGTCATTACGGCAGAATATAAAAATTTTTATGTGGTTTCAGTCTACACTCCCAACGCAAAAGATGATCTAACCCGTATTCCCTTGCGGCACAAGCAATGGGATCCGGCATTTTTGGTGTACATGAAATTGCTTCAGAAAGAAAAACCTGTTATATTTTGCGGGGACTTAAATGTGGCTCACAAGGAAGATGATCTCGCCCGTCCGAAAGAAAACAAAGGTAAAAAAGGATTTACCGATGAAGAACGTGAGGGTATTGATAAAATTATAAAAGCAGGTTTTGTGGATACATTTCGGATGTTTACCAAAGGGAACGGGCACTATACATGGTGGAGTCATTTCGCAAACGCGCGCGCGCGAAATATCGGCTGGAGAATTGATTATGTTTTTGTAAGTAACGTGTTAGAAAAGAGAGTAAAAAAAGCCCTAATACACAAAGACGTACTAGGATCTGACCACTGTCCCATCGAAATTGAAATAACATAATTGTATGCAATAAAAAAATTATCCACAGGTTTGTGGCATTTATGATTGACGATAATTATAATGGTTGTTACTCTTAAGGAAACTTAGAACTTTGGAAATATCCGAATCGTTTTGTGTAACTATATTGCACCCCATCCCTCCCACCACTAACTCATAACTCTCCCCTCCACGCCCCCTCCCTCATTTCTCCGCAATATTCTTACACAAACCCTTTCTCTTATTTCCTCTTCCTCTCTACAGCACCCGACTTGGGTGCTTTTTTTATTTCATTAATCCTCCTTGTATCTGCCCAATTTTTGCCGCCACGATAAAATCATTTTCTGAAAGCCCGCCAATGGCATGTGTCATAAGTTCAATTTGAACTTTGTTGTAGTGAATGTGGATGTCCGGGTGGTGCCCTTCTGATTCAGCAACATCCGCGACCATATCCACAAACGCCATGGCGCGCAAAAAATCTTTAAACAAAAATTCTTTTACAAGTTTCTTGCCGTCCAAAACCTGCCATTCTTCAGGTAATTCTTTCATATACTCCAGCACTTCGCGTTCTAAAAGCGGGGGTGTGCCGCCTTCGCAGGCTTTACATGTTTTATGTATGAGATCCATATGTGGAGCATACCACATATTCAATAAAAAATGGCCCGTTCAAAACGAGCCAGGCACACAAACGTAAGATATGTCCATTACTCTTTCCCCACTGCCGGTATTGGAATATCATCATTACAAAGCATGTGACATCTAGGACATCTTACCCGCACTTTCTTTCCATAAAATTTGGAAGTAATTCTGATTCTTAACACGGCGGGGCATCCAGAAGTTGGACATTTCTTAATATGAACTTCACGTATGAGTCGCATAAAGATCTCCTTACCGATTGTTTTGATGGCATTGTACAAAGAACACACTCCTCCGTCAATATTTTTTGAAATTCCTCAAACGTCATCATACGACAGGACTTGCAGAATCCCCCCCCTGATCGCCTTTTTTTGGCAGAGAACGCACCGTAAGAAAAAGCAGAACAATCAACACGATACCTGCGCTTCCAATGCCTATCCACGGTATCCATGAATATTTTTCCGTAAATCTACTTTCTTCTTTATCACACACGTCACCCACCAAATCACCATCTGTATCACGCTGATCACTATTGGGGCTATCGGGACAATTATCTTTAGTGTTTAATACGCCATCACGGTCAAAATCATCACAGGCATCCCCGCGTTTGTTATTATCAACATCCACTTGATCTTGATTGGCTAGAGACACACAATTGTCAATTATATTAGGAATGCCATCTCCATCAACATCAGCCGGACGATATAAAGGATTCGCCTCAGAAGGAGATGCGGGAAGACGGATGACTCCCTCATTGAGCGAAAGATTTGCTGACTGTGCCATGCGAGGCCGTATAAGGTTATCAGGATCAAGATACAATCGATATACATGACCCGGTTGGGCAAGAAAACGCACTCCCTGTTTTAATGCCGGTGTCTTATCGTCGAAAATTTGAAGTTCCGTTATCCGAAGAGGCTGCCCATATGAAAATGCAACCATCCATTGAGAGGATGTTACTTGCGGAAAACGAACCGTGGTTTGCGTCATGTTGTTTTCCGCTAAAACGACGCGAGTTTCTCCATCCACCATCGCACGAATTTTTACACTGGTAGGCAATGCCACGTTTCTTTCAAGCGACAAAGCAAGCCCGGAAGAAGTTACCGGACGATTCGTTTGTATAATAAAATTAGCAGACCCGTGTCCTTGTGCAGGCAGCAACAAATCAGCATACGACGTAGTGTTTTTATCCATCATGCGCTCCGGAAAACGGATAAGTCCATCCTGCTCTTCGGATGAAATAGTGAATGTTGCTTGATTGGGTATGGGTTCTGTACGATACATATTAGGTTCAAAAATTCCCTCACCCACGTCATACAAAGCGAACTCCCACGTATCATAGAGATATTCCTCCTCCAAAGGAATTTCGACGACCGTGGGCACCACAATGGAAGAGATGCTTCCCATATCCTTTTGCTTGCGATAAGCCTGAAACACTTCTTCGGCAGAAGGAAATCCTTGCGCAACAATGCTTGTTGCCAGCATGCTGAACAACATAATCTGAAATAGTAGGTACATGCCTATTTTTTTCATAGTGATTTTTTGCGCCACAAAAATGCCGTGCTCATAAGCAACAAGCCAATGATGAAAAATGTAACAATTCTTCCCGCAAGCGCCATATTCCAAACATCCACCATGAGAAGCCGCACCACCACAAGCCCCAATAACACACCGCCATACGCGCGCACATGACTTAACTGATCCGTCTCCTGATAAAAATAACAACCAATACCAACAATAGTATAAACTGCTAATGCAATCATAACCGCCGTATCGTCATTTTGAAGACCTGCATGTAAACTTAACCATAAAAGAGCGTAATAATAGATAGAACCGAAAATAAGCAACAATGTGCTCCCCATGTGATCTGCCACATGTTCTCTGTCTATTCGCTTTCCAAAAAACATGCCAAGCCCACAAAGCACCGATGCAAAAAGCAACAACACAAAGAAGTGCTCATGGAGAACTGTGTAACGCCATTCTCGCGCCGTAATGCTTTCAAGGGAAAGAATTGCCGGCCCCACCAACAGTAGTGTAGAACGAAGCGCGAGTTTTGTATCACGCAAAGCGGCATAGATAACTAATGAAATGCACGCGCTTTCTATAAGGTAGGCAATGGTAAGCCGAGCTCCCTCAAGCTCCACGGCAGTGGCTGAAGCAAGCAATGCAACACTTACTGCCGCGTACGCAAAAAACGGTACGCGTTTTGCCGTTGTTTTGAATATAAAAAACGCGCCACCGCTAAATACAATCATCCACGCAACCAGTATCAAACTTTGCCATTCGGCGGGAGCGGAACTCATAACCCACGCAAGCAAAAACAAACCCACACCAGCCGCCGTAATCGCATCAGTTTGAGGATCTTCTTCGGAAGAACGAATACTGCCCAAAACATTGGTAAGAAAGAATATCGCCGTAAACGCATAGGCAAAAATCAAAAGAATATCGCTGTCTTTCGAAACAAAACCGCTAAAATGCTGCGCGCTGTAAAAAGATACTACCATCAAAGAGGCAGGAGTAAGAATACGCCAACCCGTAAGAGCCACAATCCACGTAGCGCCGATAACAACAACCAAAAGATAGGAAAAAAGTCCAATATAATCTGTTGTCGGCGCGTGTGTTAGTAAAGGCACAACCCCGCACAAAGCTAAACTCACAAGTGAAAGAGAGCGCACACGGAACCGTACGCTTGCAAGCGCCACAAACACAACGCTCAAAAACATAACCACAAGCGCGGAAAGCGGTGTAAAAAAATCATAAAGAAACCTTGCCGTAAATACGGAAAGCAAAACTATACCAGACCCAAGAGCCAAAAATACGCTCCCTTGGCTTATAAATTTCTGTATCCGCCACCAGCCAAGCAATAAAAACAAAACACCACAGGAAATACCAAGTGTGATGCGTCCGGCAGGACCAATCCAATTATTAAGAAACGCATAGCGTACGAGCCACCCAAAACCAATCAAAAGCAATAACGCGCCCAGCTTCATAAGCCAATCTTCTTGTACCCAGCGTCCGAACGCATCAAATAGAGACGGTTTTTCCATGGGGGCAGTTTCCGAAAGAGGCACCCCAATTTCAAAAGGTGCCGGTTGAAACACATCCCCGCGCGAGACTGGTTCAGACGCCATAGATACACCACTCGCAACCTCCTGACGGCTGGCGTGAACAGGTGATTTCGCGAGTTCTTCAAGATGTTCAACACGCTTTTTTAATCCAAGCGCTATAAACAGCGCGACAACGCTTACGATAAAAGATATGCCCTCCATACGAATATGATATCACCCATCAAAAACACAAGCGATGCTGTTTATGCACAGTATTGCGCAAAGGGTTTCGTTGTTTTATAGTGTCACGGTATATTCATTGATAAAAAGGAGGTCAGCTCATGGATGTAAACCAGCTATCGATTAGCCGAGCATGCCAAAAAGTGCTTAGTCATGTTTGGGATCTCTTTAAAAACGGTCAAAAGACACGAGCGCAAAACCTTCTGGCAGAGCATCGTCCAAGGTGGACGCCCGAGGAACGCGTGCAATCGTTCTTGCTCGAAGGAGAATATTTCATTCGTCTTCGGCTTTTGGAAGAAGCTCTTGCCGCCCACAAAACAGCCCTTATCACCACACGAGAAATACGTGCCGCGGCGAAAGATCCACTGCGCCTTGTTATTGCTGAACCATTTCTCATGATAACAATCATTCTGCTCTTCCAGAAAGCAAAACAAGACCGCTTAACACAATTCTTGAAAAGTCTTGCCCGCTCCCCTCTTTTTGGCTTAGATTTCTTGCGCCGCACCGCAGAAGCCACGCGCCGTACAGGATACAGCAAATTAGAAGTGAGGATTTGGGAAACATATCTCAAACATAATCTGCCCAAAAAAGAACAGTGGTCTGCTCTTGTTGAGAAAGGCATTGCGCTTCTCATGTCTCGAAACTATCAGGAAGCAAAACGAGCTTTTCATGTAGCCGCGCGACTCTTCCCCCAAGAGCATCGTCCATACGGACTTCTTACTGCCATTGCTGCTACAGAGGGTAACATTCAAAAAGCTCGTTATTTTTGCAATAGCTCATGGACGTACGGCAACCGCAATGCCCCCTATCTGCGATATCGATTTATTCTTCTCCTTTCTGAAGAACGATTTGATCTTGCTGACGAAACATTTTGCCTGCTGACGCAGAATACTCGAGAGATACTACAAACGTTGTTCAACAATACGTTTCTCGTCATGCACCCATGTATGTTACGTCATTGCGAAATGGCTCTACCGAAATTCAAAACATATCTTACCGAAACACATCGTCGCCTATCCCACAAAATGCAGACATGCATAGGCATAGTAGAAAGTGAATGTTTGAAAGCACGCGGCATATACGACTACAACCACACATTCACGCTTCCATTGGTAAACATGTTTTGGAATATCGATGTTAAACCTCTCTATAATCTTCCTCATGAGGAATGTCTGTATCAGCTTGAACCACACAGTGAACGGGAAGTTGAAACATTCCGAACGCAATATGGAAATATCATTGATAGAACAAGTTTTGAAAAATACGTAGACACTCTGCGCAAACAAAGGCGCGTTGTTGGTCTCACTCTACTAACGGCATCCACGGTAATTGATATGCTCGCGAAAGTGCTGGAAGAGTGCGAGGTCGCATTCCAAGGCGTGGTGCGTTTTGACCCCGGTCAGTCTGCAGCATTTACGTTTCAGCACGGCGAGGGCATTGTGTTTGGAAAACACATCGTAGACCTAGGCGACATGGATGCAATCGAGACCATATTCCGCACCCAGATTACTCAAAGCAAAGGCGCATAACACACTCACCAATCCTGCAGCAAAACATGTGGCAGGATTTTTTATTTTTTGCCCATACTATAGGGTTATTGATTGTTTGGTTTACTCTCTCGTCCAAACGACAAATGTAAACACTTTTTCTTTGCCGCCAAGATTGCGCACAAAGAGAGAATTTTTACCTTGCGCATCTTGTCGAACCGCCTCTCCCCACCCAGACAAATCAGTTAAATCAATATCCTGTCCAACCTCTGCAGGGTTGCCTTTACCATTTCCTCCTCCATCTTCAACAAATGCAAGACTGGTATTCACACTGTCACCATGAGCATAGATTGCTTCTAGTTGGTCATAATCGTGCTGGTTAGGATGCTGATTAGCAGATGGATCATTGGTATAATCCATGCAGGTACCAAGATTCGGATTATTAAATGCCTCATCTTGATGATCCAATCCAAGCGTGTGGCCTACTTCCTGGCACATCACTAAATTTCTCCATGCGGGAGTATTATATGCGCTGGTATTAAAATATGAATCATTCACTTTTACTGCTCCCTTCACAATATGCGTACCGCTTGTCCACACTTGAGCGATACCAAGCCAACCAGTAAAACCATACCGGTCACTGCAAACTTCCACCCGTCCGTTTGTTGCTTTACATGCACGCGGCTTTGTTTTTCCGGCTTTGACAAGTGTATCAAGTACAGAAGAAGCACTCCAATCACTCGCAGTCGTAGCAAGATAACCATCCCACGCCGAAGAAACATTGTCCCCCAATTCTACTGTAAATGGATTTGCGGTACGACCCCAATGGAATCCATTCCACGCATGATTGGCATTTGCTCCAAAAACAAAAGCCCCAAAAAACAAAATAAGACCCGCTCCTATACCTATTCTTTTATACAACATAAAAATAAGATTATCCGATAAGCGATATATGCGCTTCTCTATAATATCATAATAATAAAAGTGGCATTTATCCACAAGCTCCCGACCAATCCATGTTTTCTTGCAACTATTTACTATGCATGCTATGACGTACTACAAATAACATAGTTAAAAGGAGGTAGACACCAATGGACAAGTTACATGTGCAGATCGTTGTCCAAGGCATCCACGGACGTACCGGTCAAGAAGTGCATACCCCGCAAAGGTTTCAAATAGATGTCGAAGCCACTATAGATTTCTCCCGCGCATTCCAAACAGATAAACTGCAAGATACGGTAGACTACTGCGAAATAGAAAAGAAAATCAGAGAAACCGTCGGAAAAGAATCTCATGTGCTCATTGAAACACTAGCTCATCGGATTGCAGAACGTGTAATGGAACATGACTTTGTCTATGCGGTAACGGTTGGTATAACAAAACTGGATGTGTTCGGCGGTGGGCGTCCGTCTGTTTCATTAACACGAGACCGATATGCACTTGATCTCGGTTTGCTTGATATAGATGGCACAGCACTGTTCCGTGAACTTATTCACCATGGTGGCGCATCCGTTCCTATACTGCCGGAACCTAGAAGAGTCGCACTCTTTACAGAAGCAAAAAAACACATGTATATAGAACAACCGGAATACACAGGTTCCCACAGGGTGCGCGAGCAAGTTTCTTCATCGTCCATGTTTCCTTATCAAAGTCCATTTTTGAAATTGAGAGACGATCTGCAAATACTTCTGCATCTCCGTTTCCCTCGTGTGGGAGAAACAGCATGGCGCGGTACCCCGTTCGATTTCACTGATATTGTATTACAGCGGTATCAACAAGGCTCTAGCGGCGTTACGCCGCACGTGGAAGGAAAATCTGTTGTAAACATATTCTGCGTCGTTATCTTAACGGGTGATGGAAAAACTGCGGTATGCGCCGATCGAACAGGACGAAATTCACGTTATCTTGATACAACTCCGGGAAATGTTTTGATATTCCGGGCTCCCGGTTTCATGGGTTCCCATCTCCAACAATTTCATTTTCTGACCGACATCACGTCCGAACGCATAACCTTCTGCCTACGACAGAAACAAAAATAACAAGACACCAACCCACACCGGATTGCTCGCCAAAAAGCACGATCCGGTGTTTTTTATCACACTCAAATAGTAAATCGATATTCCATACCCACCCTATTATTTTTGAAAAACAAAAAGATGTTCGTGCATAATTAGCAAAAAGTTTGATTCTTTCGATTTCGTAACCCAAAAACCTGTTGCCTTGCAATTAAACTGTCGCTTGATTATATCCTCTTTTAAAACAAAACCTACTTTCAAAAATCTTTCCATGACTTTAAACGCAAGAGGTTGATACATTTTGTTTCTGCGCGTATCTCCCAATGAACCTCCGACCAGCAAGCTGAGTCGGAATTATCAAGTTAAATTATAGATATTTTTATTTTGGACTTACTATTTTTAAATAGTTTTGATTTACATACAAAACAACAATTTTCGTCCATTTCTTCAAAAAATGACAAGACTACTGATTCTTTTATTTCATTTTGTGTTTGTATACCAATGCCATGTTTTCTACAAACTTCTATAGGAGTAAAGCGAGTCATGTCCATTAAAATGTCGCTTATTCGATGCTTATTTTCCTTTTTCATATACAAGAGTCAATTATAAAATTACTAATAACTTGATCCTTGATCAAATAAAGAACAAAGTCAACTATTTCAATTTGTACAGTCCTTCTCCTAAAAACTCGAGATAGCCCTTATCTCTCAAAAATTGTAGTTGTTGTCTTATTTTTGGTTTTATATTTTTGTTCTCAGGATGAATAGTGGCTAAATCATTTTCAAAAGCATATACATCTTGTAGTGTAAACTCTTTCTTATGTAAAGCATCGATGCAATTCATAATATCAAAAATCCAACCTCTGGCATCAGATTTTTTGATTTCTTTCAAGAATTCTGTTTTTTGCCATTTTGTAAGTATTTCTTTTTTTGAAAATTCTTTTCCATTTTCAATATAATAAATTTTTCCAGAATCAGGAATTTTTGAAAATAAAATATATGAACCTATCCAGCCTTTTCTTCTCGCATTTTCTGAAAGAGCTTTCCTTTTTTCAATAATCTCAGGAACAAAAAAATACTTTGGAACAACAAAAAAATCATTGACAGAATAATTTTTAATCAGATAGTGCAGAAAAAAGAAATGCGGTTTGCTTTTAGACAAAAGTCTTGCCACTATTGTCTTGTACTCAGAGGAGATAACTTTCCCTTGGAATTTCTTTTGACTTGCTTTTTGCTCATAATTTTCAAAACACTTTTCACACAAAAAATCAGAAACTTTTTTATTGTTTTCAAGATTTTTTATCTTATTCCCACAGTTAGGACAGAAAATATTTTCTCCCGTCCACAACTCAGAAATAACCCTAATTTTTTGAGAATTATTAGTGTATGATTTTAGTAAATTTTGGTTTAAAAGCAAATTCATTTTCAAAAATTTCATATTTTTAGGGATGGAGAAATCCCACTCCGCTCATCAATTGAGCTGCTACTTTATTTTTGGCGTTTGAATATGATGATACCGAGACTTGTTATAAAAAATATGCCGGCTAACAGCCACGTCATAAATTCTTTATCAAAGCCGAGAATACTTGAATCAACCGCGGGAGAGAGAAAAATGATCCCCGCCGCGATTGGAAGGTAGTATTTTGAAAAGCGGAGCCAAGAGTAAAATTTTTGTTCGTGGACAAATAAAAGTATAAAAGATAAAACAAACACTGCACTTCCAAAAAGAATCAAAAAGACAGCAAAACTCTCATTAACTCCTGGTCCACACAATGATCTAAATCCCCCGTAACACGTACTCAAAACTGTTATTGTGACGAGTAAAGATAGAAATAAAATTAATCTTATTTTCTGTTTTGTGCTCATATTTCTACTCTACCACAGCCACTTTAATCTGCTCAATAATATGCAAAAGTTCCTGCGCATCTTCTTTTGAGAGATATCCTTTCTTAACAAATTTCTCGATTTTCTCTTTAAGTTTTTCAAATGCCTCCCCCGTTTTCATTTTTTCTTTCTTTTCCTTTTTGAATTCTTTTTCAAGAACCTTTTCAAGTTTTTCTATTCTCTTAAGCAGTTTCTTTTCTTGTTTGTCGGCAAGGTCTAATGAACGCACCATGCCGCGAAGAATGCCAATTAATTCTTCCGTGCTTATGCCCTCGCCCGGTTCTATTACCGCATCAACAATACCGTCTGCATCCATATCAAGCGCAAGAACGGTTGATGAAGCTACACGTTGAACATCCATGGTAACCCGCGCGCCTTCAATAACCGGAATGCCCGAAAACGATGTGGTTGAGACAAGCTCATCACCAAGCACTTCATCAATTTCAAAGGTGAATGTTCCCGCGCTCTGCCCCACAAGAACAACAGTGGTTGTGGCAAAGGTATCTACGCCCGCGTATTTTGTCTCGCCAAACTCCAAATAATAACTATTGGGGATTTGTTGCTCAATATGTTGCAGATCGGAATCGGGGTCTGTGTTTGGAACTAAACCCGTGTGATTGCCTTCACTATATAAATCAAGAGAAACCGGTGAGTGGATGCGGAAACGAAGTTTTTTGTCTTCATCTTTTGGTATTGGCTTGGTATCAGTTATAAACACTGATTCAGTAAATTCTTCTCTTTTAATAAGCTCCATCAATAATCCATTCATATACTCCACTTCAAGAATATCAGCATGATCTCTATTTCGTTTCAACAAAAAATTATTCTCGAGTAAATTCACATAATACGTCTCCACCCCTTCCATGGCCACCGCGCTGGGAATAACCACCGTGCCATCGCCATCGTGGACAAGTAACAACTCCCTGTCCAAGTGATTCAACGTATCCGGACAAAATGGAATGTCGCAATCGTCGTATCTTATGCCGCGAATAGTGTCTAGACCCCAGCCCGCGATTTGGATAATTTTTACACCCACAGGTGCCACCCACGCGTCTAGTTTCTCTTGCGTGCTAGTGGCTTTTCGCAACAAGTTTGCGCTAAGCACATTTGGTTCATCGGTATTTTCATGTACCGGTTCTGTACGCACATTCTCCCCTGCTAAAAACAAATCAAGCTCTTGCCGTGTATCTATTGAACCAACATATAGCGCGGGAAAATCGTAAATCTCGGACACATCCGGATCAAATTCAATTACCGAGTCAAACACGTCTGAAAAGTATTTTTTTGATGGAAGCAGTGTGTAAGCCGATGGCATGTGTTCGGCAAGACTTCGCGCAACGCGCTTTGGAAGAATAAATCCAATCTTTGAAGGAATAGTCTGATCATCTCCGTGAAGCATGCCCGCTAGCGCTTTGGGTGTTCCTAATTGCGGAGCTGCCACCATAATCAGTTGATCAATCAACCCGCCATGCCCTTGTGCTTCTAATGTTGAAATCAACGCTTTGGCAACCAGCCCACCGTTTGAGTGTGTAATAATTGTTACTTTTCCGGTGGGAGAATTTTCGGCAAGGCGTATAATTTCATCTGCCATAGAATAGGTATCTCCATATTGGAGAAGGATATCGCTTTCTGCAATATCTTCCGGATTAAACCGCCAGTCGTATGGAAACATCATCCATTCCTTAATAATACCCGCGCCCACCATATCGGTATTCATGAATTCAATAAACTTTTTGTAAATGTTGAACCCGAATGCCTCATCCATAACACCATCGGTCGCGATGCCAGAAATTTCCGGATGACCGAATTCATCTAAATATAATTGCGGCGTATCCAAAGGACTATTCGGCTCCCATAAACGATTGCCGGCTAAATCCAGCCGTGTTGCCTGCAGGCCCGGAAGAAATGCCACGTTTGAACAACACGCAGGTTTTGGCGGTACAGGCGGCTCATCGCTTGGCTCTTCCAAAAGCCACGGATCAAAAAGCGCGTTTCCATAAACTTCGTCTCCAAGCCCGGTTGGATTTTGCGCCGCGTGATACGGCCCCGACGCGTCGCCCCACCAGTTACCGCGTACATCCACGTTCTCTGAACTTTCATAAACTCCATACCGCACATTATCCGCAATAATGCTGTCTGTAAGCACAATCTTGCCGCTCGCGTAAATACCAATGCCATTTCCGCGAATTGTGTTTCCGGAACCAATGACTTCACTTCTATAAAACTCAATGCCGTAATCCTCACAATTTTCCACGGTGGTATCCGTGAGTGTCATAAAAGAAGCGCCATAGAGTTCAATGCAAATTTCAGCTTCACTTACAAACCCTTGCTGGATTTCCGCCACGCTTGCGTCATATAAAGCAATCGCCGTTCCAAAAGCGAGATCCCTGACCGATGAATTCTTAACAGAAAGAGCCGACCTGCTGTAAAGCCCTATCCCGTCGCTATGATGAACATCTTCCACGGATGAATCTTCCAGTGATACATTTGAAGCGCTGAATGAAAGAGCGCCGTCTTTCATATCAGAAACACGCGTACGAAGAAGAGAAATAACACTACCGCTTCCAAACATGCCATAACTGCCATGCGCGAGCGTAACATCTTCAAAAGCAACTGATGAATTTTTTATGAATATGCCGTCTGAAAATTGGATGGCGGTAAACACCACCGACGACGGATCCGCGAAAGAAAAATTGATGCCCCAGTCGTCAAACACCGAGGGCGCCGTATCTTCGCCGTCACCCTCGGTATCCCCGCCTATGGTGTCATCATGAATGGATGTAACGGAAACAGGATTACCGGACATGCCGTTCATTTTTAATCCGCCGAATATGGTAAGAAGCGCGTCATCGGCAAACTTAATTATCGCTCCCGGTTCCACGGTAAGTGTTGCGCCGTCAAGAACATACGCCTTACCTCTTACGATGTAAGGACTGCCCGCAACATTCCATGTTGTATCTGACGAAATATCGCCGGATACGTCCGTGGAGGCGAACACAACCATAGGTGCCGTTAAAAAAAGAAACGCGAAGCAACTACCTATCCGAGCGTAAAAGAAAAATGATCTTGGCATACAGAATTTGTAACACGCAAATCAAGCTCTATGCAAACTCTTGTTCTTGTATGCTAAACTTGCTAGTATGTCTTACGTTCTAAACAATCAAAACAAGTCGGAGCAAACAGAACCTGAAAAGGACACCGCTCTTCAAAATCAGACCGTCGCGTCCCTTTCATGGCAAGCGCCGGAGTATGTTTATACCAAAAAATCGCCCGATTGGTATTGGGCGGTAGGAATTGTTACCATGGGGATTTTTGTGGTCGCGATTATATTTGATAATTTTCTTTTTGGCGCATTCGTGCTTTTAGGCGGATTTACCATCGCCCTCTACGGCGCGCGGCCGCCCCGAATTATTACCTTCACCCTATCAATAGAAGGAATACGCATTGAAAACCGGGTGTACCCCTACGAATCATTGAGATCATTTTGGATTTTTTACCGCCCGCCCGAAATAAAAGAGTTGAGCATCGAATCACAGAAAATGATTATGCCTCAAATAAAAATCCCGCTAGGCGACACAAACCCCGCGGAAGTGCGCGCGTACCTTGTGCAATTCATGCCCGAACGCCAGCAGGAAGAATCGCTTATTGATACCGCCGTACGATTTATAGGGTTTTAAAAAGGCATAGTAATTAATTGACCTCGTCGTTCAATGGATAGGACACCAGCTTGCGGAGCTGGTAATAGGGGTTCGAATCCTCTCGAGGTCACAAATTCATAACTTGGTCAGGAAATTGCAAGCGGTTTCGTTTGAGGGAAGAAAATTTTTTAATCCAACTTATGACAAAGACCAAAACTTTCTTAATAGGTTCAATTATACTTAACTTGGTGTTAATCGCATCGGCGTCTTTTCTATACTTCAAATTACCTCCGATTAAATATTGGAATAAACAACCTACTAATTTTACAGAGTGTGTAGAAGTAAGTCGCGGGTCTATCATTAAAACCCTACCCGCGCAGTGCGAGTTCCGAGGACAACGATTTGCTGACGAGTCAAAAGGTAAAACAGGTATTCTTAATCATCCTGAAACCGGTCCAGAATCTCCAGAAATTAAAGTGAGCGGTGATATAACCACATTCATTAAAAGTTTTCTCGAACCCGCCCCGATTGGATATGAATGGAAATACAGTTTGGATTGGGATAAAAGCGTCATCAATAAATGTTTGGTAAATGTGGTAGAAAAAGATGGCCCTATCAGCGATAGTACGTACCAAGAAATAAAGCTCGCGGGACAACCGAGGGGGTATTGGTGGACAACTGAGCAAAAATTACCGCCAACACCGGGGCCGAACATAAACATTAAACTATGTTTATCGCGCCTAGAATGTCCGTATGGGAAAATCCCTAATAGTAAAGAATGCATTGTGCCGAGATGATCATTTTCCATTTTTTTAATTGATTTTAGTTTTAAGGATTTGCCACCAAAGAAAAATTAAAAATTGAGCGGGGGGGATTTTTTCGGAAAAATGCGTTCGGACTATCTTTAGAATACTGCACCACGTAGGAAAAGTCAAAGAGTTTTGGTTCGCCTCGCTTCGCTCGGCGACTAATTTGTGTTCAATTTTGGGAGTAAAAACGAATTGGCGGTTTCGCAAAAGCGGGAATTTCTTTTTGCCACGAAAAATCCGTATGATTTGGTCGCCGAGACCCGCCGAAGGCGGGGCGATAAAAACCTCGACAAACTGACACAAATTTGCTATAAAGTCGATGTAACATTAATGTAGTTTTAGATAATTTTTTGCTTTTGTTTTTTGAAAATTTGCGAGCGAATTTCCTTGAGATTTTGAAATGAGCAGCGCATTGAGTGACTGAAATACCGCTTGTTGCGCTAACAGATATTCAATGCGCTGCTCATAACGAGTTAGACCTCGTCGCGTAGGACACGCGATTCAAAATCTCAAACCAAAAGGAGGACGCGGTGAAAGAGATACTCTCTATTCTCGCTGGTCTGCTGTTCGTTGTCGCTTTCGTCCCCTACATCCGCGCCATCCTGCGGAAAGAGACGAAGCCGGCGAAAACATCGTGGCTCATCTGGGCGAGCTTGGACACCATCACTCTTGCCGGAATGTTCTTCAAGGATACGGTCAATGGCCAAATCCTTGGTGCCGTTCTCGGTGCGTGGGTGGTCGCTGTGCTTGCTCTGAAGTACGGGACACCATGCTGGACGAAGCTCGACAATTTCTGTCTCGGTGGTGCCGTTCTCGGAATCGTGCTCTGGCAAGTCTTCAGCGATCCGATCTTCGGAATCGTGACGAGCTTGAGCGTAGTGTTCCTCGGCTCCATTCCGACTTTCACGTCGGCGTGGAAAGACCCAAGTCGCGAGAACAAGTTGGCGTGGACAACCTTCTGGGTTTCGTGCGTGTGCGCGGTCATTGCAATCCCACACTGGACTCTGGCGGACGCCACTCAACCAATCACGTTCTTCGCGATCGAGACGATCATGATGTACATTCTGTTCGTTCGCCCTCGCTCGCTGGCCAACGGCAAAGCGACAACGGAAGCGCGCAACATTGCTTCCTGAAATCGCCAAGCTCGTTTGGCTCTCAACTCAAAGCCCCCGTGGTAACAACATCACCACGCGGGGCCTTTTTCATTTTTACAACGAACAAAGAATTTGCCGCCAAGACTGAAATTCGTTAGAATTTCAGTGAATCCGAATCCGCCAAAGAAAAACTTGTCATACCAGAGGCAGATCCGCGTCAGACGGAAAATTACCAGCGGTGCGGCTCCCCGCCTGCGCCGAAATGCGTTCGGACTAATTCAAGAATACTGCACCAGAAAGGAAAAATTATGTTATACTAAATATAGTCACCAAAACCGCAAAAGAACCCGGAGAGAAACATCGGCTCGCCTGCCCGCCTCTGGAGGGAACCATATTTTAATTTTGGAGGAAGAAAATTTTTTAATCATATGCAAATAACATATCTAATTCTTATAGTCATTCCTGTTTATCTTTTTTATTTACTTTACGGTTTAATAAAAAGACTTAACATAACTTCTAAAATTATCGGCCTTATTTTAGGGGCAATTTGGACATACCTGACTTTCATCGCGATATTTGCAACAGAACACACCATAAGTTCTTTAATAACGGGTAAGTATATTTACAGCCTGGGAGGATGGGAGGGTTTGTTTCTAATGTTTATATTGCCGTTTGGGGCGCTGATAGGAATGGGAGAAGTAATTATTTTCTCAAAAAGAAAAAGTGAAATCTTAGCCCCCGTAGCTCAACGTAACTGGTTATCATACGGTTTACTTTTAATACCTGTATTAGGGTTGCTTATTTTTAATTTGATAATTCCGCGAATTTACTTCGGTGATTACTTGAACGATCTTGATACCAGTAAACAACTTTTCCAAGCTGGTGGAGAAGTTAGCGAATGTAACAAGATAACTGATGAGTGGCTAAGAAGTGATTGTGAGTCGAATCTGAAGCCAAAGGATTATGCGGAGCAATACAAGTTATACCAGCAAGGACAATGCGAAAAGATAACCTATCATCCCCTACAATACTTTTGCGCTGGACAGATGGATTTGGTACAGAAAGGAGAATGCAGTGGTGTAATGGAACCCTCCTTGAGAAGTCTCTGTTACACTAGATCGGGAACAACAGGACCTCCTTCGCCTCGATAATTTTAAGTTAGCAAGGACCGTACTTGCTATAACTAAAATTGAGGGTGATTTTCTAACAAGACCGGGAGTTCAAATGATGGCGAAAATCGTTAAGGTATTGAATTCCCTATTGAAGATTTATTATGATTACTGACTCTAAAACTACAGTTGATGGTTTGCAGATTTTTTATCGGATAGGCGGAAATCTCGATAAGCCACCGCTTATTTTTCTGCATGGTTGGGGTTCTCGCATAGATTCTTTTGGTTCTTATGTTGGTATAACCGGAACAGTTGAGGAATTGGCAAAACATTTTTATGTTTTTGCGCCTGAACTTCCCGGACTATTACGCTCTGATGCTCCAAAATCAGTTTGGAATTACGAACAATTTGCAGAAATAATTTTTAAGTTAGCAAATACACTAAACTGGAAACCGTCAGTCGTTATGGGGCAGTCCTTTGGCGGCGGCGTAGCAACCGCATTTGCAAAACTTTATCCCGATTTTACAAAAGCACTAATCATTGTGGATTCTGTAGTGAGTAAACGACCCCAAAATTCCTATATGACATGGCTCTATGCATGGGCAAATTTTCGTAAAAAGATATTCCCTTCTCCTTTCGTTCCAAGATTTTTAAAGAAATTACTCATCAATTTGTACTTTGGAACACCAATGAAGTTTATTGATAACAAGAACATCAAGGATAAAATTATCATGAGCGATATTGATTTGACGAGAAATTTGGTAGTGGACTATAATCGCTTGAAAATGCCTTTAATAATAGTCTGGGGTGATAAAGATACTTGGGTTACACCAATATCTCGTGCGAAAGAAATACATAAGGAAACTCTGGATTCAAAGTTGATTATCGAAAAAGGCGGTCATCCCGTTTTATATAAAAAGCCAAAAATCGTCATTGACGATATTCTTAAAGCATTACCGCAGAATTTATGATTTCTCAAAAACTTAAAACCATATATTGGGGAAAGAAAATTTTTTAATCCTTATGGAACAAAAAGAAACATTAAATTTTGCTGAAAATCCAGAAACCGTTATTTCTGGTAGCTTTCGAAAGCACATGGAACAAATCGGCAAAGCGTTGGAGGGTTTTGAAAAAGCTGATGTAAAAGTTCTTGCACCAACCACGAAAGAAGCTATTAATCCGGATGAAGAGTTTATTATTCTCGCAACTGACGATCCGAACAAACCACCACATAAACTTGAAATGGATTTTATGCGAGAAATACGCAAAGCGGATTTTTTGTATGTGGTTGATGTTGATGGATATGTAGGGCAAAGTGCTGCAACCGAGATGGCGTATGCTCGACTTAAAAATTTACCCATTGTCGTTGCTGAAATAATAAAAACTTTTTCTAGTGAAATTTCCGAAGAAGCGCAAGAAATTTTGAGAAAAACTGCTGCTGGAACTCTTGGAATTTCAGACATATCAAAAGAGAAAATCGCAGAGCTTAAACAAAACTTTTCAAATCTAGAGGCACAAAATTTGACCAAAAAAGAGACCATGGCTTTACAAGCCCTCATTAAGAAATTACTTAAAGATTTAAAATCTCCGCCAAAATGAATAAAAGTAATTTGATTCTCAAAGACAATCCAACTCTCCGCGATTTTCAAAACTATGTTGCGGATTTGGTAAAAGAGCGTGGCTTCGACAAAGAAACTGTTTCGGAAATGTTTATGCTTTTTCTTGAGGAGTGTGGAGAGATGGCGAAAGCCGCGCGCAAAACCCAAAAGATGAAAACTGACAAGAACTCCGAGCAATTTCATTTTGATCACGAAGTTGCCGATGTGTTTATCTACCTTTTGGACATTTGCAACCACTTCGACGTGGATTTGGAAAAAGCATTTCGAGATAAGGAAGAGATTAATAAAAAACGAATTTGGGAGTAGTGTTTTCATAGTTGAATGCCGCCAAAGAAAAACTTGCTTGCCAGAGGCAGATCCGCCTCAGACGGAAAATTGTCATCGGTGTGGTTCCCCACCTGCGCCGAAATGCGTTCGGACTAATTCACCGTGAATTACGAAACACATGTATTCCTCTCATCTGATGACCTCCCATCGATTTGCATGCGCAAGTACCTTTGTTTTTTAACACATCTTGTTCAACTCATTATCAATTCGTGTGGCGGTCATCGGATGAGGGTGTGTTTCGTAATTCAAAGTAACAAGAATACTGCGCCAGAAAGGAATAAAAAAACCGTTTGCGCACACATGCGAAACGGCTTTGTAAACAAAACTGTTACTCCATTAGAGATTTGCATCCCATATACTTATGCTTGTCGGATGCCTATAAACTGAAACGGCAACTGCCGCCCAAATAAGCGAGAAAGTCCCGCCGCCAACAAATATGATCCTGTGATAATCTTGCACTGGAATGGTCATTATGGCGCCAATATGCAAGATCATATCAAGCAACCCGACTGCCGCTATAAGAGAAATGACAGTAATCATTCCCGAGAAACACACCGCCCCTAACACTCTTTTCATGTCCATACCGCATCTCCTTTCAAAAACATACTGAACCCATGCAAGCATAAAAATATATAAAACGCAAGATGTCTTGAAAAAACGTTCACATCTAGCGAACAATGGGCACAACGGGTATCGTGGTAGTATGAACATTTTGGATCAAGAACTCGCGCGCGTGCTTGCGTTAAAATCAAACTACAAACTCGCGCTCAAAATCGCGCGCATCGAAACGGTGCGCGATTTTTTAATGGTGTTTCCTGCTGGCTACATAAACGCGGGCGCGCCCGATACTATTTCCTCGCTCACTCCAGACGCTCAAGCACTCGTATGCGGTACCGTGGAAAAAATCGCGGGCAAGAACATGTTCCCCACGAAAGCCGCGTTCACCGAAGCTATTATTCGCGATGAAACTGGGACACTACGTGTTATTTGGTTTTCGCGCGCGGCATCTTCCCGCATCAAACAAGGCGACCAGGTTACCCTTACCGGCAAAGTGCACAAAAATAAACGCGGCATATTTCTTGCAAACCCCATGATAAGCATCCCGGTAACTGAACATATAATACAAACTGATGAAGCCGCATCAAAAGACGCGCTCACTCCGCTCTATCCGCGCATTCGGGGCGTCTCGCCCTATCTTGCTGAAGAATGGCGAACGCAAATTCTTTCTTCTTTGCCACCTCATTTATCTGATCCTCTGCCGCATGAAATAAGGAAAAAATTTCATTTGCCTTCGTTTGAAAATGCCATCCGCTATGTTCACGCGCCGTCATCTGCCGCATGGGCGGAAGCCGCGCGCAAACGATTTGCGTTTGAGGAAATATTTTTGATCCAACTCTCCCGCGCCCGCGACAAAAAACTTCGCGAGGCCGAGCCGTCTTACATCATTCCACCCGCCCGTGAACGCCTAGACGAGCTCACTGCCAGACTCCCATTCACTCTTACCGGCGCCCAACAAACATCCACCCGCCAAATTTTGGAAGATTTTTCACGACCACACCCCATGGCGCGACTTCTCGAAGGAGATGTCGGGTCAGGTAAAACGCTCGTGGCGGTACTCGCGGCTCTGGCGGTACACAGCGCCGGGTATCAGGTCGCCTACATGGCGCCGACCGAAATTTTAGCCCGCCAGCACTTTGAAGAATTTTGCAAACATCTCAAATATTTTCGCGCGACTATGGGGCTTCTTACCTCGTCTGAATGCCGCAAGTTCCCTTCTAAAGTTGATCCGTCAGGCTCGACGCATATTGCAAAACCACAACTCTTGCGCTGGGTCAAAGACGGCACCATAGACATACTTATCGGCACGCACGCGCTCATCCAAAAATCCGTAGTATGCAAAAATCTCGCGCTTGTGATAGTAGACGAACAACATCGCTTTGGTGTAAAGCAACGATCCCAGCTCGCCCAAAAAGGCAAAACGCCCCACTTTCTCTCCATGACCGCCACTCCTATCCCCCGAACTCTCGCACTTACCATATACGGAGACCTGTCGCTCTCGCTTCTGGACGAGATGCCACCCGGACGTACGCGCCCCATCACCAAAATAGTGCCACCTGCCAAACGCGCTGTTACCTATGAATTTATCCGCACCAACATTGCATCCGGTGGACAAGTTTTCGTGATATGCCCCAAGATCGAGACCAAAGAAGATGATTCCGCGCGCAGTGCCGAGATCAAAGCGGTTAAAGACGAATACCAACGCCTGGCCAAAGATATATTCCCTGAATTTCGGATCGCCATGCTCCACGGCAAAATGAAGCCTGTGGAGAAAGAAAAAATTGTCCAATCGTTTCGAAAAAAAGAAATAGATATTCTGGTGTCTACCTCTGTCATCGAGGTTGGCATCGATATTCCCAATGCTTCGGCCATTATTATTGAAGGCGCGGATCGTTTCGGTCTGGCCTCGTTGCATCAGTTTCGCGGAAGAGTAGGCAGGGGCGGACAAACATCCTATTGTTTTTTGTTTACTGATTCGAAAAATCAAAAAACACTTGAACGCCTAAAAGCGCTTGAGAAGGCGCGCAACGGATTTGAGCTTGCTGAATATGACCTGGCGCTTCGCGGCGCGGGGGAGCTCTCCGGCGGGTCCCAGTGGGGAGTTTCTGATATTGCCATGGATGCGCTTAAAAATCTCAAACTGGTTGAGGCGGCGCGGGAAGAAGCGCGAAATCTTATTGAAGAAGATATTGAGCTAAAAAAATATCCGCTCTTACAAGAACGGATACGGCATATTGAGCAACAGGAGTTGCATTTTGAGTAAAATCAACTCCTTACTGCCTTACCAAGCCAGAGGGTAGTAGGTCCTCGTACACTGACTAATGGATAACCGATATGAATAAGATAAGACCTGAACCGACCTGATTCTTTCTGCTTCCTAATGAGAGATTTAAGAACAGCACCCTTTTCTTTATCATGAGCTACCACTACACCGTTGTGTACAGCAATCCATTCTCCTTTGTACACTTCATCCCATTTAGTCTTGTGACCCTGATACGCCTGTTCCTCTCGCTCTAGCACATTCCGCGGACTGTAAAAGTCTTTATCATGTTCAACCATTGTGCTCTCCTTCTTTGAATTTATCTAAACATACCAAAAATCAGGCACCTAAGCAATCCTAAGCGGTTCAACCGCTAAATAAATGGAGCACCCAAAACCCAGAACAGGATTATGTAAAAAACAATCACGAGTCCTGACTATTGATAATTATGCCAAAGAAAAAGACTGATACCCTTTGCATATCGAAACGAAAACCAACCAGCAAGCACAAACAATATCATTACTGCGCTTACTAGTATGTGATGTCCTCTACCAAAGATCGTCAGTATAATCTCAAGCAAAAAAGTCACTCCCGCCAGCGTAAGAACCAGGACTCCCATGATGCGGAAACACCAACACCACATACAGAAAAGTTGCATACTAACCCCCCTTAGGACTCATTTATGAATTTAAAGGCAGTGTACATCCTCCGAGGAAGATAGTCAAAACCGAGCAGTTCAAACTCTAATTTCGGCCTTACTTCCTAAATTTTGGCGTTACCCAAAACCCGAGCCGCCACTTGCCGCCCAACATGAGGCGAGTTTGGGCTTCTAATCCCGGAATCGCCCCGAACATCACAATAGTAACCGGCACCAACAACCATTGAAATACCATTCCCAAATTACGCTTCCAGCCATAATGCGGCGGACGCGGAGGTAAGAGTGACAAGGAAATAAGCGCGGATCCGATAAGTCCCGACATGGCAATAATCATAAGCGTGCGCGTCATGCGAGGCAGGTTATAAGAAAGGAGTGTCTCATTAAACGCAGTTCCTCCCAGCGCAAGAGGCAACCATCCAAGCATAAAAATCAAAAGCGGGTTTGTGGCTAAACTCCAAAAACCTTCGAGTTGAATAGCGCCGTAATACCATTTCAAGCGCGCAGGCATCGTGTTGTTTTTCATAAAACCAAACAAGAGGTATGGTATATTTTCCACTCCCCACGTCCATCGTCTCTGCTGTTTGTAAACTTGCAGAATAGTCTGCCATGCATTCTTGCCAATATTGGCATCCAGTGAAACCGGATACGACAGCGGAACCACGCGATAATTCCCGCTATAATAGAGCAAGTGATTCCAAAAAATGCGCGAGTCTTCGGATACTATGTTTTTTTGCCAATATCCCACATCCACCAACGACTTTAAGCTCATGGAATGGGAAGAAAATGTGGTAAGGCGTTCCGGGCGTTCCTGTTGCATCATCTGCCAAAACGTGCTGGAAGTTGCTACCACGCGCGAGAGTGCGGGTGCTTCCCAAATGTTGTTGTTATATACAGGAACAGGTTGAAACGATGAACGATGCGGCTCTGCGGCGGTAAGAAAATGATATGTCAAGCACAAAAAATAATCCGGATACACGCGCGTATCTATATCAAACGCGGAAACAAGCACATCCGTGTATGGAATTTTGCGCGTATCGACTACATGCAAAACAGCTTCCCGCGCCGCAAACGCGATGTTTGACCCTTTGCCGGGAAGTTCTCCGGGTATATCAGTCGGATGTGTGACAACCAAAAACCCTCCAAATACCGTCTGAAAATCCTTTTCCAAACGCGTTGCAATTTCCCGCGCATCCTCCCCGGCGCGTTCTTCCCTGCCAAGCACAACAAGCATCCGCTCTTTCGGCCACCGGCTCGCGACAAGCGCTTCCAGTGTTTCCCGAACCACTCCTTCGTTTTCTTTATAAAACGGGAGAATAACAAGCTGATAGATTCCTGAAACGCGATCCGATTCTAATTCAAGTAACTTCTCCTCCCAATCCGTAGCCATATGCTGTTTCAAACGCCTATGGTTTATACGAAGGTGAACCGAAAGAAAAACTGTTTTGATGAGCCAATATAAATCAAACACAATAATAAACACGGCAGCCCACAACGGCTTCTGCCAGCTCAGGAGAACCATCCCTATAAGCGTGCCCCAACTCAGTAAGCCCGGCAGAACCTCAAAAAACCGGTATATCCGCCTATGAGCACCCGTTAATTCAGCAGAACTCCCCACATGAATATATGTTTTTTCTTCTTTATCCACATCCCCGTTGTAGCATTCTTCACTGAAAAAGAAAATCCGCAAGGTTATTACTTGCGGAATTAATTATACACTCACGGTTCTTTGCGGAAATTCAACAGAACCATTTGCTTCAAGCCCATCGGGCAACCGGGTAAGCGGAAATTTGTCATACCAACGAGAATTCCTGCCGCTCAAAAACACTTCAAGGAAAGAAGTGTCCGCAAGACGTAAGTCACGGTAAAAAACAATATCCCGTCTAAAATGATGCTCCAACAAAATCATGGTATCAAGCAGAGATGCGCCGTACCGATAAAAAAGAGTAATCCTACCGGTTGCGTAACCTCCCGTGACACCTGTCCATGTTCCCCATTTATTTTGTGGATCAACAGGCGCTTGTTTTACAAGGTTAACAAGGTGCGGAAACAAAAATTCCAGATGATCTTTCGGTCCTTCTATATACAGACAGGTTTCCTTAGGCGCCTCCACTGGTGAGGTAACAACTAAAGGCGACCTGTAAAAAACCGGTTGTAACACAATTTTCTGCGGATCATCTGCGCCCAAAAACATGCGTTTTTCTTTCATGGTTCACCTCGCTTTCTTTTATAACAAAAACCCGCAAAAAAGAAAATCCGCATGCCAATGGCATACGGACGCGTAAGATTATAATATACTATCTTTCTTTGACGGCAAACCCTTTGTCGCTATAGGCGAGCAGTACTTTTTTACCATTCACTGCCGTTTCTACCATGACCTCGTGCCCCCACAGTCTCTGAATGTACGCCAGCGTGCGTTCGGCATACTCCAACTGCAAGTCGCGTCCGTCGTGGTGGTGCCTCATGTAAAGTACACGATTATGTCCATGGTCGGCGTCTTCGATTTTGATGACTGGTATGGTACCCAGCCCAACGTTTTTGATGAGGGTCTCTTTCACCTCGCGCCAGCCCTCCCGATCCGATACTTTGGACACCACCAGTTCCTCGCCACGCGGCTCATACTGAAACATGTCCATATCGCGCATCAACTCTTCGGTCAGGAAACGACGAAGAAAAGAGGCGTCACGGTCCACTTCGCGCACTTCAAAAATCGCTTGCATACCGGTCTTCGTCGGCTTGCCGTACTTCTCGATTTCTTCCGGCGTCGGATCGTCGTGGCGACGCTTGATGTCGTCCCATAGGCGCAGACCGAGATAATAGGGGTTTAGACCGCGCGGAAATGGCCGGACGACTTGATTGTGCCGCACGAGAAACTCGAGATGCAGCTCTTGCGGCAGATGTAAGCTGTTGAGGATTTCGCGATGCCAGAAGCTCGCCCAGCCTTCGTTCATGATCTTGGTCTCGATTTGCGGCAGGAAATATCGCTCGCGCTCATGAACGATGGTCAACAGATCTTTTTCCCATTCGCTCAGATAGGGGTTGTGATCGCGGACGAAGAGCAGAATATCCTCCTCCGGCGATGGCGGCGTCTTCTGCAGATCCGGCTGAACATAGGTCTGGCGTTTATGCACGTTTTGGAAGGGGTCCGCCAGCGGCTTGGCGACATCGAGCAAACGCAGGCGATCTTCTTCGGTGGACAACTTCTTGATCGCCAGGTTTCTGCGACACTGGATCGCGACCGCATGCGCGGCGTCGAGCAGCTCCTCGACCTTCTCGACACCGATCGAAGGGTCCTCCATATATTTTCGCACCCGGTCGGCGTGGATCTTGAACAGATTCAGCGTCAGCTCGGCCCGCGTACTAGAGAAGGTAAAATTGTTGCAAAAGAAATCGTTGTGACCATAGACATGGGCAATGGTGAGAATTTGCAGGCACAGGGTGTTGTCGCGCATGAGGTACGCCAGTGCCGGACTCGAGTTGATGACCATTTCATACGGCAGTCCGGAGATGCCGTAGTCGTACATGGTCTTCAGCTTTTCGTAGCTTTTCCCGTAGGACCAATGCGGATAATGCGAGGGCATGCCGGAATAGGCCATGGCGCCCAGCATCTGAAAATGGTCGCACACCTCGAACTCTTGTGGGAAACAAGACAATCCGAACTCTTCCACTTTCTCGCGGATTTTCTCGTCCCAATACTCCAGATCTCTGACATCCCAATTTGTATCCATATACAACCTCCTTATGCTAAGGACTTATTTTGTCCCTTGCAAGAAACGCCTTGAAACTCGGCCAAATGTCTTCTTTACGCTCAATCAGTGTGACCTGAAAGTTGTCCGCCTTCATGTCACGGAAGGTGGAAAGCATTGAATTCTCGTAGTGAGGAGAGCCGAGCGGTTTGATTTCGCCATAGCCGAACAAGTTGCAGACGGAACAAAGTTCTTTCGCGGCTTTGAGCGTGGCGGGATTATCCGACTCGAAGTTATCGCCGTCCGAACAGTGAAAGGCATACACGTTCCACAGAGTCGGATGATAGCGCTCCTGGATGATCTCCAAGGTTTTGGTATAACCGGAGGAAATGAACGTGCCGCCGGATTCGCCCTTGTGAAAGAACTCATCCTCAGTCACTTCTTTTGCTGTTGTCTGATGCGCAATAAACACAACTTCAACATGTTCATATTTAGTGCGCACAAACTGATACAGCAAGAAAAAGAAACTCCGCGCCAGATACTTTTTCATCATGTCCATCGAGCCGGAGGTATCCATAATACAGAAGACGACGGCATTTGAATCAGGGCGCGTATTTGGTTCCAAGTGACGGTACGTCATGTCATCATTATGAAACGGGAAGCGTTCCTCTTCGTCCCATTCCTCGCCGACGCCCCGCTGCACTGCCAACTTGCGGCGAATACGTGAAATTGCCGTGCGCTTTTTGTCGAGACGGATACGGATACCAGCTTTGCGATACCCTTTACGTTTGCTGATGCGTTGAGACAAGACTTCACGCAAAGTTTTACGCTCCATGTCCGGCAGTTCGAGATCCTCGAACATAATTTCGATCAGCTCTTCAAGGGTCACATCGGTTTCGTAATAATCAACCCCAGGCTGGTCACCCGCTTTCTTGTCGCCTTGTCCTTGTTGTCGCCCCAACACCTGCCCGGGTTGCGCATTACCGTCGCCCTGCCCCACTCCCGGCGCGTTGTCTCCGTAGATGAACCGGTATTCCTTCACGCCACGAATCGGCACCTTGATAATCTTATCTTTGTCTTTGCCAATGATGGACTCTTCGGCGACGAGATCGGCGATATTGCCGCGAATCGCTTCGCGCACTTTTTGCCGATGGCGCTGACGGTCGCCGGCGCTCCGGTCAGATCGGAGAGCGTCTTGTTGTGAATACGGACGAAAAATAGTAGCAGTGGTTGTAGACATACTACCTCCTTTGTCAATGAAAACAGTCGTTGCTCAAGTCATACCACAAACAAAAAAAACCGTCTAGCAAGGGAGGCTAGACGATTATATGTTTCTTGGACAGAATGTTGCGGCAGCCCAACCGTCATTTTGCGTTTGGGCCGCGCCACTGTTAATCCTTCCAGAGGTTGTTGGCTGCGTACTTCAACACGACATCGACGCAGTACTCGCAATACCCCTGGTCGAGCAAATTTTTCACCATCGAATCATACTTGGACACCTGCTCTTCATCACGAGTGCGCGCTTTCGTAATCACGCGGCTGATATCGCGCACCGAACTCATCAGCTTCTTTTCGATCGCTTCTTTCAGGGGCTCGTAGCTTTGGTACGACACCGTCTCCTTACGACGCGCGGCCGCCCACAAGTAGGCGATGACTTCCTGACGGAACCCATCCGCCGCCGACCCGATGATGGCAATCTGCTCTTCCACCGACTTGAGGAACCCTTCATCGGGATGGAGTTCTTCCCGCGTATTGCGGTCTTTGACCTTAGTTTTGTTCACGTACGCCTCGGCATGGTCCAGATAGTTCTGGAACAGCGCTTCGGCTTGTTCCTGATAGGAGTACACGAACGCCTTGGTGATCTCTTTCTCTAGCAGCTCGAGGTATTCCTTGTGGATCGTGTCTTGGAGAAATTCGAGGTACTGCTTGCGCATGTCGTCGGCGATGTCCTGATCCTTCACCATGCTAATCAGTGCTTCTCTGACGTTGATCGGATTGATGCAGCGGCCGGATTCCGACAGGGCATTATCGAGTGCCTTCATAATGAAACGGGTGGAGATACCACTCAACCCTTCTCGCTTGGTGTCTTCGCGCAGCTCCTGGATGTTGATCTTCTTGGTACGACCCTTCTCCACCACCTCTTCGCCATTGTAGAGGCGGAGCTTAGTCAGTGGGTCACACTTCGCGGTCGGCTCTAACCGAGACAGGATCGCCACCATTGATGCCATTTCCAGGGTATGCGGCGCCACGTGAGCACGAAAGTTTGAATTGCCTAAAATCTTCCGGTAGATCTTCACTTCCTCGGAGAGGCGCAGATTATACGGTACTTTCACCACCACGATCCGGTCAAGAATCGCCTCGTTAGTGTGATCCGCCTTGAACTTCTGCCATTCGGCCTCGTTCGAGTGCGCGACAATCACCGAATCGACATAAATAGTGCCATGGCGACCTGGTGCGGGAACGAATTTCTCCTGCGTGGCGGTAATCATGGCGTGGAGATACTCGGTCTCGTTCTTGAACACCTCGATGAATTCCACCATGCCGCGGTTGCCGACGTTGAAGGCACCATTGAGTTCGAGCACGCGCGGATCGCCTTCCGAGTACATATCGAGCTTCGAGATATCTTCCGAGCCAATGAGTACCGACGTGTCCTGGTTATTGGGATCGACCGGCGGCACCACGCCGATGCCTTTGCGATTGCGCTTGGAGAACGACACCGTCACGATGGGAACGTCTTCGTAATGCGTATTATGGTCCTCTTTCAGACGGAAACGACAGGTCGGGCACAGGTCGCCTTCGATGGAGACACCCAACATTTTCTCGAATTCTTTGCGCAAATGACGAGGAATAAGGTGCAGAGGTTCCTCGAACATCGGACAGCCTTCGATAACATAAATCGGATCAACGCCCTCAAGGCCGCGTTGCAGTTTTTCCACCAGCGAGCTTTTGCCGGAACCGACCGGTCCCATCAAATAGAGCACCTGGCGGCTTTCCTCGCCTTTCAAGGACGCCGAATGAAAATACCGTACGATCTGCGAGACCGTGCGTTCGATGCCAAAGAATTCGTCCTTAAAGAAATTGTAGACTTTAATCGGTTCGTCTTTGTACAAACGCTTAGTCCGCGGATCATCCGAATCGGTGATGTTCGACATTCCCGACATGGTTATCATGTCGTACATACGGGCGTGCGCGAGCTTGGTAAGCAGGGGATTTTCTTTGATTTTCTCTAAGTAGTCCAGAAGCGTACCCCGCCACGCTTTGCTTTCACGGTTAGCACGGTCTTCTCTGATGAGCTTCCCAAAGTCGGAAGTTTCCATAGTAGTCTCCTTTCGAGTGAGTGGTAGGTAGAGATATTGTAAAAAAACTTTGAGCTTGTCTTTGTAGGATATATAACAAAATAACACGGTACGGTCAATACTGCCCGCGTCATTGCTCATCAAAAAAAACATGATATAATTTTTGGAGTAGCGGCCCGTAGCTCAATGGCGGAGCGAGCGTCTTATACACGCTAGGTTGTAGGTTCGAGTCCTACCGGGCCGACCGCAAAAACCTCTCGCATAACCCGCGTCCTTATGCCGCCGCGGAAGCAGATTCCACGCCTCCAAGTCCCATCAATCGGCGAAATGTATCCTGCTCCATTGTTTCGTGTTCAATAAGATATGTAGCAATCTCGGAAAGTTTTTCTTTTTTCTCCCGCACGATGTGTTTTGCGTTCTCAAGCGCCTGTTTCATAAATCGTTCCACTTCCATGTCTACCAAGGAGGCAATTTCTTCCGAGTATTTTTTTTCATGACCTATGTCATGTCCCAAAAATACCAAATCACTTTGATCGTCCCATGCTACCGGACCAATTTTTTCAGACATGCCATAGCGCGTAACCAACCCGCGCGCAAGACTGGTAGCTTTGCGAATATCATCGGAGGATCCTGTTGTTATTTCACCAAATATTGTTTCTTCCGCCGCGTATCCGCCTAAAGAAACCGCAAGCTCGTTCAAAAAATACTCGCGCGTGTACAGATGCCTGTCTTCCGTGGGAAGCTTCATGGTGTATCCGCCGGCGCGTCCACGCGATACGATAGAAATTTTATGCACCGGATCCGCGTTCGGCAAAGATGCCGCCACCAGCGCGTGCCCTGCTTCGTGATACGCCGTAATCTTTTTTTCCTTCTCGGAAAATACTTTACTTTTGCGCTCCGGCCCCAACATTACCTTTTCAATGGAAACGGCCATGTCTTCCTGACTTACGGTTTTTCGACTGCTCCGCGCGGCAAGAATTGCCGCCTCATTCACCAAGTTTGCCAAATCCGCCCCCGAGAACCCGGGCGTTCGTTCAGCAATTTTACGCAAATTTACATCAGGCTCCATCATTTTTTTCGCGGCGTGCACCTGTAAAATAGCGTCCCGTTCGGCAATGTCCGGCAAGTCGAGCACCACCCGCCGGTCAAACCGCCCCGGACGCAACAACGCCGGGTCCAAAACATCAGGACGGTTGGTTGCCGCCATAATGATAACTTGGTCGGAAGTTTCAAACCCGTCCATCTCCGTCAAAATTTGATTCAATGTCTGTTCGCGTTCGTCGTGCCCGCCGCCAAGCCCCGCGCCTCGATGCCGCCCAACGGCATCAATTTCATCTACAAATATAATGGAAGGAGCAGCCTTCTTTGCCATCTTAAACAAGTCGCGCACGCGGCTTGCGCCCACCCCCACGAACATTTCCACGAATTCGGATGCCGACATATGAAAAAACGGAACGCCCGCCTCCCCCGCAACGGCTTTAGCAAGAAGTGTGTTGTGATTAATAAGTCCGTTAGCAACAAAATTATGTAAATGCGGTACAGTAAGATCGTATACCGTTGCTTCGCCTGAAAAGATCTCCTTGATTGAAGTAAAGAAAAATTGACCAGAGGCAAGACGTTTGAGGTACGCAACTTCCGGCATCTGCATAACTACAGGGGTTAACTCTTTCACTCCTGCTATAAATGTAGCAATCCCCCTCTGTGATGGAGAACGTTCGCCTGTTATATACCGCTTTACGTTTTTATAAAGGCTTTCCGCGTAAAATGCCCGATCCAAATACTGCACGGTCCCCGTAATTGCCGCCTGCCAAACTGCCTGTATAGCGGTATTTTGATAAGGAATAGTATTAATGTTCGTATTTCGCTGGCGCGCGCAGACAGTGCTGAGATTTTTTATTTTCCGTGCAATAGTAAAACCAACCTCTTTCTGAAACCGTTCCACAAAATCGCCATAAATAGTTAGATAAAATTGGGATTTACCATTATAGCGCTTTTTGCGCATATATACCCTACTTACAATGCCTAGGTTAAGTAAAGCTGTCGCGGCATCAACAACTAATCGCTCACTGGCACTGGAAAACCCAACTGCTCCTTTGCGCTCGGCATAGCCATCGGTGTCAAAAAGACCCCGCAAAAATTCTACTATAAATTCCTTCGGCGCGAGACGCACCCATTCCGGGATTCGTTTCCCTTCTGCATATGTTTCTTCTAAACCCAATTCGCGCAACTTGGACTTTACCGCAATATTCTGTAATTCATAATCCCATTTTCGGGACGAACTTTTTACAAAACTTACTCCAAAGTGTTGCAAGGTAATATCTTGTATGCGATGAAGCACCTCCGGGTCAGCAGTTGAGAGAATAGTGCGTCCACGTACCGTAAGACACCCATCACCAGTTAATACGCCCAACAGATATGCGATGTCAGGATGCGAAACTTTCGTGTACGAACCAAAAATGTTTTGATCATATACCACTACCACTTTTTCTTCAGGGACAACATCTTCAAGTTTTTTAAATAAGAAATTCCCCGTATCTGAATCAACAACCACGACGGGATGTTCTGGAGTTCCCTCAATAGTTACACCAAGATCCGTCTTTACTTTGATTGTTTTTTGTTTGCCTAAATTATACCAATGAGAAGCTGCCACGCGCTGAAATTCAAGAGTTTTTGGATCCAATGCAACGACATCTAGCCCATCAACAGTAAAATCCTTGCGAACGGTAAAATACTTGGGAACCTCATCAATAGGGATGAGGCCTTTATTAGTCGCGAGGAGAGTCTCACCTGTTACACACTTCCCCGTTCCCGGGGCACCCATCAACAATACGCCTCGCGGAATGCGCGCGCCGATATCAAGAAATCGTTTCGGGTTTTGAAGAAAATCCACAATTTCCAAAAGTTCCTCTTTCGCTTCTTCGGCGCCCGCGACATCTTTGAATGTTACTTTTTCGCGCTGATCTTCCGGATTAATCACCCGCGCCCGCGACTGCCCAAACATAAGCGCCTGCCCGTTTGAACGCTGAACCTGCCGCATGGTAAGCCATATAAACAATCCTATTAACAAGATAGGCAGCAAAAAAGGAAGAACGGCCGAAAGCCAAAACACCGCTCCTGACGGCTGTTTTATTTCAATTGTCACGTTTGCCAAGGCTTCCGAAGAAACTCCATAGTTGATGAGTGTTTCGGAAAGCGCGGCATCTGGCTCTTTTTGACCGGTTTGGATAGTGCCATTCTTGAGAGCAACTTCAAATTTGTTTTCTTCCACGCTAATACGCAACACCTCGCCACTGCGAATTTCTTCCACCAAACGAGAAAGAGAAATGTCCTCGGAAACTTTACGCTCCGCGAATGAAGCATAGAGGGCGGTAATCGCTAAAAAAATAAGAATGGCATATACGATATTTTTTCCAAACATGCCAAGGGGATTTTTTGAAAACCTTTGCTTCTTTTGTTTTGCGCTCATATGATAAAAATAATCTCATATTTTTTTTAAAAAAACAAGCCCCTGTACCTCCATACAAGGGCTTTGTCCAAAAACTAGTTCCAATTCCGCGGATACGGAACGAGCGGCCACTGTTGTTCAGGCGACTCCCACCCGGAATTCGCCAATGCTCTTAATAAAAACTTATAGAACGGGCGGTGGTGGTCACGAATGTGACGTAGTTCTGGATACAGCTTTCCACCCATCCGGTAAACCCTATATCGGAATGTCTGTCCGATATGAGTTACCAGCTCATCGGGTCCATCGCCCGCAGACACTACATCCAAAACTTCAATCGCCTCCTCTTGAACCCGCCGCTCCAATAGCACGGCATAGTTGCGCCGCCCATCGTTGGAAAAAGAGCGGGCCTTTGCCACCGCTATCAAGCAGTCGCCTTCCCTTGCAAACAAGAACTCGCGGACATTATCCACCGTAATCTTTTTTTCCATCTCAGCAATAAGATGGCCAAGGGGGGGGATGGTTCTGTGGAGGTGGTCCTTTACGTCCTGTAGAACTTTTCGCGCGAACGAATTAGTCCTTTCCGCATCATGAAGTGCAAGGAAATAACGTTGCACGAATTCCCCGCCCTCAACATACTCACTCCGAAATAATACGGGAATCATCCGCTGGCAAACCTGCTCATCAGACGGCTGGCTATTTATTTTCTTTTTTCGTTCTTCCGTTATTTTTTTCCCTTCTTCCAGTGCTTCCTCAAAAGCAACACGGGTTATCTCCTCGACACCCGGCACTGTTGCCAAAAAAGCGGCGGCGGCGGCATAATCAGTAATCGTGCGTATCCGCCCTAAAATAATGGAATTTTTCCGATACCCATCAACCCGTTCCATTGGAACCCCCCGCCGCCGGGCTTCATCAACAAGCTCCTCACGAGCAAGGCAAACCAACCTCACCGCCGCCTTATAGACCCGCTCAATCTCTTGGTGCTGATCATTAAGGTCATCCAATATTTTGGCGGCGTCGGCAAGCCAGATGTCCTCCTCCTGTTCGCGCGCACGCAACGCACGAACACGTTGCGCGATATCCACATCGACGATACGCCGCATTACACCTGCCAGATCCCTGGCATCCTTCATGTCCCGCCACGCCTGAATAGAAGAACTTGAACTTGCCATAAAACCTCCTGAAAAACTGTCTTTTGGGTTAATCCAAATCGAGCCTTAAAGAATTCAGACGCACTGTACATGGAAAGAAGACAAAAGTCAAGCCTTCGGTTTTTTTCTTGGCGCAAGAAAACAGGCGACTCAACCGCCAATTTGCGGTCGAGTCGGTAAAAACACGCAAGCATGCTTCCTACAACACCACAACTGTGGATATCTCTCAAGACTTCCGCCATAAATTACTTTACAATATAAGAATGCCGCGAAATAAAAAAAATACATTTGACAATCGCGACGCACTCGAAATTTTGCGCGACGTTTTTGGTGGTGATAACAAGCTTCGCGTGGCAGAATTAGGAACACGTTCTAGTAAGATACGGACAGTTGCCCATGGCCCCTCTAGCGAATCTGTTTTGAATGAGCCACCCATACACGATCAACCAACAAAGAAAAGACCGCCAAAATTTACAAAACAAGGCGTGCGGGATTTATCAAGAATCGGCGACTTGAACTTTACAGACGAAGACGGAGCACCCAATGCCCCATGGGAACAAACTGTAAGAACAGCTGAAGAAAAAGGTCTGCCACGACCATTACCAGAGGGTGCTGAAGATAAAAAACAAAAAAGAGCGCTCGAATTAATAGAGCAAGCAAAAAAAGCCGCACAGACAGAAGCGAAGGGAAAAGGAACGCCCGAAGAACGAATAGCAAAAATCAACCTGCAACGCGACAAGTTGTCACCAGAAGAACGAGCAAAATTTGATGAGATTCGAGCAGAATATAAACGAAAGATTGAAGAAGTTACTGCTCAAAAAGCAAATCAGAAAAGACTTGAACAAGAGGTGGAAGAAAGATACAAAATAGATTCTCTTGATGAAACTAGCGATCCCTTAGCACAAGAATTGAATAAAAACCCATTGGCAGAGGTAAGCAATAGTAACCCTGAAACTTTGGTCACGTCCATCAACGAAGTGAGCGGAGACACTGCTCCAACAAATAAAGATACAGACAATCGGAAAAATGAAGGTGGTTCTATGTTGGAAAAAGAGTTGGAGGTTCCAGAGGAAGAAACCGAAACCAGTTTGGAACTGCTAAATAGATTCGAAATAGAAGCGAACGCGCAGAGAGTGGTAGAACTAATGGCAAATCGTTCCACGCGTGAAAGTAAAATAACAGGAATTGAACTGTGGGCAGTTAACGCAAAAGATCGTGCACAAAATGAGCAAGCAAAACTCCTCATAGAACAAGTGGCACAGCGCGCCATAGAATTGGTAAAATCCGAACCGGAAGTGCCTTCTCCCGTTTCAGAACCATCATCATCAGTAGAACCTGTTCAAGATGATTTCATTCCCTTTGAAGAGAAACCTACCAAAAATGAAAGCCCGGAAGATATCACGCGTGTTGAGCAATCCAAACAGCTTTTTGGGCAAAAAGAAGCAGACGACTACCAAGAACACTATGGGGAAACGGCCCTTGCAGAAATGGAAAAACATCTTGAATATCTAAGCAATAATAAAACAAAAAACGGAAAAACAGATGATGTAGCAATTGAACACTTGCAACGCGGTATAGAAATAGTAAAAGCTCGTAAGATATCACCTACGGAAAAAGAAACACAACCGCCAACCGAGGAAGAAAAGCGTGTAGCCAGTTTTGAAAAACGAATAACTGAATTAGAAACCCACATCAAGGATACGGGCGGAACTCTTGTAGAAAGAGATGAACACTGGGCACTCAAAAAAGCAAAGGAATATCATTATAATGCTTTGGAAATAAGTGCGCGCATTAAAGAATTGGACAAAGAGCCCACCGGCAACGCAATGGAAATAGGAGTACTCGTGAACGCGCTCATATTACTGAACGCGGAATCGACATCTAAAAGAGTACCTTCCGCAGATACACCTCCTTCCGCAGATACACCTCCTTCCGCAGATACACCTCCTTCCGCAGATACACCTCCTTCCGCAGATACACCTCCTTCCGCA
>Ga0155433_114_pt2 | contig 58101 bp, 71 predicted proteins | sample RifCSPhighO2_02_FD_106401 | JGI IMG/M metagenome (GOLD analysis project Ga0155433, IMG submission 106401) | Candidatus Ryanbacteria bacterium RIFCSPHIGHO2_02_FULL_45_17b | reverse complement strand
TAATTGCTTATATGTTTTAGTGCGCATATACTTTAAGCATAGTGCTTAAAGTTGCACTTCTAAATTGATTTTACGTTATCCAATTCCATAAAGAACTATATATTCTAGATGATACCTATGGATTGGGATCAATTTAATAATAAACTCATAACCCTCGGGTATTCCGAAAATGACCGCTTGCAGATTGAGAAGGCTTTTTCCTTTGCCTCACAGGCGCATGAGGGGCAAAAACGCGCGTCCGGCGAACCCTATGTTACACACGCTGTTGCGGTTGCCACCGAATGCGCGGACTTGCAACTTGACGCTGTTGCTCTTATGGCATCGCTCTTGCATGACACCATAGAAGATTGCGGTATTACCCGTAAAGAAATTGCAAAACAGTTTGGCGAAGATGTCGCGTTCCTGGTGGAGGGAGTCTCAAAACTTGGATCTATACGATATAATGACGCACAACGGAAAATAGAATCACTCCGTAAAATGTTCCTCGCATCCGCAAAAGATATCCGCGTGGTGCTTATTAAGCTGGCAGACCGCTTGCACAACATGCGGACAATCCGATTTGTGCGCCCCGAAAAACAAAAACGCATAGCCGAAGAAACTCTCGAAATATACGCGCCTATTGCATATCGCCTGGGTATAGGTTCGGTCAAAGGTGAATTGGAAGATCTTGCGTTTCCCCTGGTCTACCCAAATGAATACGCGTGGGTAAAAAAAGAAGTGGATAAGCGCGTTCCGGAAGGAGAACAGTATTTGCGAGAAGAAGTAAAGCACGTTCTTGAACGAGCGTTCGTAGCCGAACACATAGAACCCATAGCCATAGATTACCGAAAAAAACATCTCTATAGTTTGTGGAAAAAATTATTACGATACGACATGGACATGGCGCGCGTAACGGATCTTCTCGCTATGCGCATCGTCGTAAAAAATATAGAAGATTGTTACCGCGTGCTTGGTATAATGCATCAGCTTTGGAAACCGCTCCCCGGACGCATTAAAGACTATATCGCCCTCCCAAAACAAAACGGGTATCGTAGCATTCACACAACTGTTTTTTGTGTGCGAAATAAAATAACAGAGTTCCAAATTCGAACGCGCGAGATGCACAAAGAAGCAGAGCATGGAGTTGCGGCTCACTGGGCATATATCGAGGGAGAAAAGCCAAAACAGGGCGGTGAAGTCGCCGGGCGCATGCAATGGGTACAAAAACTCTCCGATTGGCAAAAAGAAATCGGCACGCCGGAAGGCAGTGAAGAATTTTTAGAATCGCTGAAAATCGACTTTTTTAACGATCGTGTTTTTGTGCTTACTCCCAAAGGCGAAGTTATTGATCTGCCTATGGATGCAACGCCGGTTGATTTTGCATACGCCGTTCATACAGACATTGGCAACCATATGATAGGCGCAAAAGTAAACGGCAAAATGGCGCCATTCGACCGTCCTCTTTCTTCGGGAGAAACTATAGAAATTCTTACGCAAAAAAACAGAAAACCGAATCTCGAATGGCTCTCTTTTGTAAAGTCGTCCATTGCTAAAAACCGTATCCGCGCGGCTCTGCGCAAAGAATCATCGGTTACTCCCTTGCCTGCCTACGCGCAACAACAAAAGCGCGGAACATATCAATTTACCCTTACCATACAAGATCGCGTGGGTCTTTTAAAAGATATCTCCGCTGTCTTTTCAGCATTCCGCATCAACATACAACATATAACGTTTAATAACACAAAAAATAAATCTTATCCTGAAATTGTACTATCTGCTCAACTCCGCGACACCAAACAAGCAGAACGTATCGCCACGCGCTTAAAGAACATTCGCGATGTGGAAGAAGTTTCCTATGCCATATAAAGAGAGATCCTAGACCGTAAACGTAGAAAAATCTTCCGATTGCTTCGGTGGATGTATCACTACCGTGCTCCCGTCCTCTAAAGGATGTATACCATCGTCGTCCATTGGCTGATCCTTCCCTCCTTCCTGAAGTGCCGCCATACGGGCAAGTAAGTTTTGTAATTCTTCATTTGAAAAAAATTCGATAGAAATTTTACCTTTTCCATCCTGCGTCCGCTTAACAGAAACACGGGTCCCCAATACATCAGCGAGTTTTGTTTCATAGAGACGAGTAGCGGCATCGTGCGTGCCTTTGTCCACCTTTCGTGGAGGACGTACCGCGATACCCACCTTCACCGCTATCTGCCGCGCGGCTTGTTCAATCTCACGAGCTCCAAGACCATCTCTTACAACGCGCTCAAAAAGCAGACGTTGTTCTTCCGGACTATGCACAAGCGAAATAAGAGGCCTCGCTTGCCCTTCCGTAACATGACCTACCACAAGCGCCTGCTGTATATATTCCGGCAACATCAATAAGCGCATCGTATTTGCAACCGCTTCTCTGCTTTTTCCTACCCGAAAGCCAACATCTGCCGCGGTTAAGCCGAACTCTTTCACCAACCGTTTATATGCGTGCGCTTTTTCGAGCGGCTGCAAGTCCTCGCGTTGCAGATTTTCAATAAGCGCCAATTCCAGTTTTATGCGCTCGGAATCCTCACGACGAATAACAGCTGGCATATGCGCCAACCCAATCATATGCGCCGCGCGATATCTTCGCTCGCCCGCAACTATCTGATACTCCACTTCTGTACCTGTCGGCACATCAATCTCGCGCTTTGAAACCACAATTGGCTGAAGAATGCCATATTGGCGGATTGACTCTGCCAACGCGCGAATCTTTGTCTCATCAAACATTGTGCGCGGCTGTTCAGGATTTGGTCTGATTTTTGATGTTTCGATCCAAAACACACTTTCTTTAGGCCGCCCACCCATGAAAGGGACATCAGCGCCATTTGTGGAGAGAGGCGAGGTTAAAGAAATTGCTGTATCGGAAGATTGCTCTTGAAGAGTTTGTATCCCCTCCGGTGCCGGAGAAACCACTTCTTCTTTCTTTTCCACTTCCGTATCTTCACTGTCCCTCCCCAAAAAAGCGTCAAAATGATCTACTATGTTTACCATATCACTATGGTACCAAACTATTTATACGCAGACAATCAAACACGTTTTTCTTCTTGAAAAAGATGCTAAAATAACATAGACTATATCCAATGCCGCGGTGCCCGCCCAAAGGCGGGTAAAGCGGAACAAGCTGGCAGATTTAGTCGCCTTTGGCGACCGCACACGACCCGCCAGAGGCGGACAGGCTCAAAATATCATGATATATGTTTATACCATAAAAAGCGTAGCGAAAAAGTTTCGGTACGTTGGTATTACAAATGACCCAGAAAGAAGATTATGGCAACATAATAAAGGTTACGGCATCAGCGCTAAAAACTTTTTACCATTTAAGCTTGTTTTGAAAGAACAGTATAATGATTATGGAGAAGCAAGAAAACGAGAACGGTTTCTGAAAAGTGGTTTTAGGAGAAAATTTTTAGATTCTTTAGAAACATTATAAAGACTATGCCGCGGTGGCGGAACTGGCAGACGCACAGGACTCAAAATCCTGCGAGGGCAACCTCATGAGAGTTCAACTCTCTCCCGCGGCACCATGTAGGAAAAGCCTAGCAATCAGCATTGGCATCGGGATTCTCTCGATTGGCGTCATTGCCATCGTGAGCATCGTCGCGGTCATCCTCACCTACTTCCTGTGGAACTGGTTGATGCCCGAGATCTTCGCGGTCAAGGTCATCACTTTTTGGCAGGCGTGGGGCATCAGCTTCCTGGCAGGGATTCTGTTCAAGAATCCCCCGTCCTTGAAGTCATCCAGCCGCGACTAACAAGCAGGCACCATGTTCTGAGTTCACATCCGAGGCCCCTGTGGAGATTATCTCTGCTTGGGCCTCGTACTTTTTCTAAAATTGAAATTTTTATAAAAATCTTTTTTTAAGGACATTTATAAACAGGATCACGGCTAAAATGGCCATAGCGAACAAGATAATATGGGGCGGGCTCCAAAAGCCGTAATTACCAAAGAGAAAGCAAGGGCATATATGGTAAAAATTTTATTTGCAGTTTTCACGAGAGGAAATTTTAGATAATGAATGCGATTATAGCGACCGCTAAGCCAATAAGAACGGAATAAATAACAATCTGCCATGCTTTCTTTTTGTCTTTGGCGCGAAATTCCGCTTGCCCGACAGAGTCGGTTTTACCGACATCGCCGAAATTAAAGAGCGACGCGAAACCAAAGTACGCGCAGAAGTGCATATATGCCTGCAGAAAACCGGTTGCCGACATCATAGCGGGGAAGAAAAGCGTGAGTCGCCATATTTGCGGGGTATTGAACCAAATGAAAAGCCCCCAAAGAATTATCGTGGCAATTAAACCGCCCCAGCCGGCTCGTTTTCTCATTTTGATTTCTTCGTCGCCAATGTTGCAGACCCCGGGGATATATTTGTTTTGTATTGTTTCCATAGTTATATATTTGTTTTATCGCTGATAAAGCTTTGGAGCGAGACGCCGAACATAATGATTACAAGCCAGAATCCAACAAGAAGAAAGACAAGATCATATCGCTCTGGCGATTGTACGGATAACCTCCACCACACAAGCACGGTCGCGAGAATGAAGTTAAACAAGCCCCATCTGACATTCATGCGAGGACTTGATTCTTTGCCGAAAGGTGTTCTGAATATCTTTCCGGCGGAGCCGAAAAGGAAATGGGGCATGCCATTGCCAAGCAGAAATCCTATCAGGAGATACCAAAGTGATGTATATATCATGTGGTTAATACTTACCATTAATTTGCAACCAATACCATTTTACGAAGATTGGCATCGGACCGCAATTGCTTAAGCATAAAATCAGCTACATCAGCCCGCGCAATCAGGGATCGCGCGTAAGAGCAGTAATCTCGTGCCCTTGCTCTAAGGCTTGGTTGACAAGCTCCTTCCCCGTACCTCCCGTGGCTCCCAAAATTGCAATTTTCATAGTTGAGTTAAATAATATTACGCGCTTTTTGTTCGCGCAGCTTTGAGAGCTTTCGCCCACCAGAGCAGGTCGTCAAAGAATATTTGCACGCGATCTCCCATCATGCCCTCGCGAACTGGTTTGAACATTTCAGGTCCTGTCGGCCCCTTGCCCATCATCGCCGCGAAGAATATATCAACAGGAATGTGAATGGAATTTCTGATAGGCGCCATTTGAAGTTCGACCGCAACTTGGCGAAGCTGTTCCACTGCGCGCGCGCCGACCGCGCTTCCGTAACTGACAAAACCAACCGGCTTTCTGTTCCATTCGGGATAAATGACATCCAAAGCGTTTTTAAGCACGGCGGAATAGCCGTGGTTGTATTCCGGCGTGACAATGATAAACGCATCGCCGTCATTTATTTTTTCCGCCCATTTCTTGACTATCTCATTTGAGTACTGCCCTTTCGCCATTGAGGGCGGCATGGGGTCGTCAATAAACGGCATCGGGTAGTCGCGCAAATCAAGAAGCTCGGCTTCCACGCCTTCCAGCTTCTTTGTCTCCTCAAAAATCCACCCAGCCGGCTTTTCACTGAAACGATTTTGTCTTGTGCTGCCAACAATTATTTTAATACGAAGTAATGTATTGTTTGCCATAGGTTTGTAATAAATTAATTTGATAAATAAACAACCTTATGTCTTTCGTTTTTTCTTTGGCTTGAGCTCCTCCGAAAGACGTTTGAGGAGACGAATGGTGTGCTCGGTGTTGAGTGTGTAGAGCACCTCCTGCCCTCGTCGTTCGTCTTGCACCAGTCCAGTTTCCTTAAGAACTCGCAAATGTTGAGACACAAGGGGCTGGGACTGTTTTGTTTTCTCTGCCAGCTCGCCGACTGTTTTTGGACCGGAAAACAACGCCTCCACGATACGATAACGAGGGACACTCCCGATACCCTTGCCAAACTTATTCATTGCTTCGCATAAATCAGTCATATAAAGATATTAGCATATTCTAATAAATAAACGCAAGTGCCTTTATTTAAGAAGTAAAATGTTGGAATAATTAGAGGATTTAAAATTAGCCCACTCACCAAAAAAATCAGAAAGAAGCCCGCACGGATTCATTCCCCAAACCCTTTTCTGCGGGCGGGGAAAATTAGTCTCGGTTTTGCGAAATCCTTTTCCCTAGAAAATAGTTTTCGCAAAACCAAGTCCGTATTGAAGCCCCGCCACACTGCCCGAATACTTGGAGGGCTTTCCCGGAGCGCACGATTCAATTCAGAGCCACCACGCGCTCCGCGCATGCGAGACATCAGCGATTTTGAAAATAAGTGCGAGCTTGGTAAAATAGAGACACAAAATGAACTCAAGTATACTAAAATATATTTTCCCATGGGCTTTTGGTATCTTTCTTATGTTTTTACTGTACTTTAGGGGAAATCCATTCGGTATTTATGATGATATCATAATTATTGGCGGACTTTGTATGTACTCATGGTACAAATCAAATCACATATAAACTCATCCGCGTAGTTCAATGCTGGTGTACCGTTGGAAAATATGTGATAACATACCCTCGCTGTTCCCGCCAAAGAAGGACTGCCTCTGGCGGACACTGAAATGTCTCCATAGCTCAACGGATAGAGCGCAGGCCTCCGAAGCCTGAAATCGAGGTTCGAGTCCCCGTGGAGACACACGTATTTTTTATACATGATAAAAAATAAATAGCATTATTTGACCCCCGCAATCCGCGCTACATTCCTAAAAAGCATAGTTACCGAAAGCGGACCCATGCCGCCCGGCACGGGGGTAAGCAACCGCGCCTTATCGGCAACTGCGGTATCCACATCTCCGCAAATAATGCCGTTTGTTTTTGAAAACCCGAAGTCAAAAATAACCACATCTTCTTTTACCATATCGGCCGTAATCAAACCGGATTTCCCCACACCCGAGACAATAATATCGGCTCGTTTGGTGTAATGCGAAACATCGCTTCCTTCCCGTAAAGCATGCAATTCGCGTGCGCCGTTCCTGCTTGCCCACCTGTTCACTTGCTTTCCAATCACAAGCCCCTGCCCCACCGCAACAACCACCTTTGTATCAAGATGATCTAAAACATCCGGCGCCTCCCGGCGTAAAATTTCTTCAAGCGCGCCGATAACAGGAGGAACTAAGGCTGTTTCACTTCCTGCTTCATACCTGCCGAAAGATTCAGCATGCAACACATCAGCATCTTTTTTAGGCGGAATACTATTTAATACTGCCTGCGTATGAACAGAAACCTGTTCTCCATTTGGTCGCATGATGGGCGGCAGCGGGAGTTGCACGATAACCGCGTCATTTTCTTTTATGCGCGCAATCGCGGATACGCGCTTTTCCAGTACATGTTGAGATGTTAAAAATTCACTCACATCATATTCTCTCACATCAATACCAACTGCTTTTCCGCATATCCGCTTTTGTTTTAAAAATGCCTCTGTTTCTGCGTCTTTTGCCGCATCATAATGAGAAGCTTTTATAATAGCGAGGCGGATTTTTTTACGCGACCTGAAAACTGCCGCCTGAATCAACACGCGCACATCATCTGAAATCTTTCTACAATCTACGATCATGTGTTTTTTTCTCCGTTCTTGATAGACATACTTCATCCAAAATGGCGTGCATGCGATCCGCAATGCGCTTCATATCTTTTTCTTTCATGCCTTGCGTGGTTACTGCCGCGGTGCCAATCCGAATACCCGACGGATCCATGGGCTTGCGTTCATCAAACGGAATCGTGTTCTTGTTTACAACAATACCATGCTTTTCTAAAGCATCGCTTGCCTCGGCCCCTGTAACTCCACGCGCCCACGTGTCTAGTAACAGTACATGGTTATCCGTGCCCCCCGACACCACGCGCCACCCCTTCTTTGAAAGTTCATCCCCTAACACCCGCGCGTTTTTTACAATTTGCGCGGCATATGTTTTAAACTCCGGCTGACTAGCTTCATAAAGCGCTGTGGCAATTCCCGCAATCTGGTTTACATGCGGACCGCCCTGCATGCCCGGGAACACCGCCTTATCTATTGCAAGCGCGTACTCCAGACGGGAAAAAATCATGGCAGACCGCGGCCCGCGCAACGTTTTATGAACGGTAGTAGTAACCACATCCGCATACGGAAATGGTGAGGGATGCGCACCGCCCGCTACCAGCCCCGCGATATGCGACATATCTACCATCAAAATGGCACCGCAAGAATCGGCAACGCGCCGAAACGATGCCCAATCAATGCGCCGCGGATATGCCGTAAAGCCCGCTACAATAAGTTTCGGTTTTTCTTTTTTTGCGATTGCTTCCAGTTCTCTATAATCAAGCCGTTCAGTTTTTTTGTTCACACCGTATGGCACCTGCTCCCATATCTTACCCGACGCGCTCACTTTGTGTCCGTGAGTTAAGTGCCCGCCCATATCAAGCCGCATGCCCATAATCTTTTCATGAAGCGGCACTAATGCCATATATACCGCAAGGTTCGCGGGGGAACCTGAATAGGGTTGAACATTGACCGCCCATTTTTTGGGTGAGAGCTTGAACAGTTTCAGAGCACGTTCTTTTGCTAAATTTTCCACTTCATCTACTACCGTGTTTCCACCATAGTAGCGTTTGCCCGGATATCCTTCGGCGTATTTATTGGTGAATACGGAACCAAGCGCTTCTAACACCGCTTGGGAAACATAATTTTCAGAAGCAATTAAATTGATAACGCTCTTTTGCCGCTTTGTTTCTTTTTGTATGAGTTTTGAAATCTGAATATCTTTTTTCATGTTATGTACATATCAACTAATAACAATTATAGCGTCTTGCGATAACCAAAACATGAATTGGGTCATCACAAGACGCTATATTGGTATGATAATGTGTTACAACATTCTTCTACTCTACCTTAAAACACAGTGCCACCATAGGACCTGACATTATAATATTACTCACTAATTTGACTCCCCAACAAATCCATCAAAACTTCCTTTGGCAACATGCCGGTTCGCAAAATCATGGGCGGCTTTTTTGTAAAATCAATTACAGCTGAGACCGGATTTTGTGGAAGGTTCCCCGCATCTATAATCACATCAGGTTCAATACCCCCTTCAAACTCATCTATGACATCATGGATTTTGTTATAAGGACCCCTGCCTGAAATATTCGCGCTGGTAGCAGTTATAGGTCCGCCAAAAGCTTTTATAAGCCGCTCCACAAAAGGATACGTGGAAACACGAACGCCGATTGAGAGCTTGCCGCCGCGAAGCGAAAGCGGCACCCAGCCGCGCGCGGGAAGCACAGCAGTGATAGAGCCGCATTTTTGTATGTATTCTTTCAACTCATGGCTCGCAACCGCAACCTTATCGAGCATTTCAAAATCGGATACAAACACAGGGAGTGCGTGATCAGCACCTCGCATTTTTATGGAGAACACTTTTTGTACCGCTTTTTCATTCATGGCATCTGCCGCTAATCCATATGCGGTATCGGTGGGAATCACCACTACCTCACCTAATTTCAACGATCGCACCGCTTCCAGCGTTGCGCCCACTCCGTGATCTGTGCCTAATGGAACTATGCGCATATAAGAACAGCGTATCAAAATTTTAATAATTTGACAACAAATAATTTATATGCTATCTATGTGTCAGTTTGGAAAAGGAAAGGAGATTGACATGATACAACGGTCAAGTCTTGGCGAATTGCCCGGGAAGATTTGTCCTTCCGGAGCTGGAGACACCATCTTCGCAGAACGTCTCGTTCTCGGAAAAGATGTTTATATTGGCCCAAACATGCAACTAATTGGAACCGTGTATCTAAGAGATGGTGTGCATATTATGGGCAACACGGTTTTTGATGGGACCGATGGCCCTATCTATATTGAGAGTCGGACAAAGGTTGAACCTGGTGTGTTTATCGTCGGACCCGCAACAATCGGCGAGGACTCAAAACTTCGGGCGAAACTCAATTTTCGTAAATCAACCTGTGGAAACAATTGTGACCTAAGGGGAGAAATTGGATCCTCCATGCTTGGGAACAATATTGAAACGTATGCAAGCTGCATAATACATGATTCCTCATGCGGCGACCATTGCAAACTCGGTGCACACATCAACCGTACAACAATGGGACACCGGGTCAGCGCCAAGTACGGCGACAGTAACCTGTTGGACGGCGAAATGGGAGACGATATCAACGTATCCGCTGGGACCACTTTTTACAACTTTAACGGTACATCAAAGAAAAAAACAGTGGTAAACAGTGGATCCTTTATTGGGGGAAAAATCGTAGCTCCCTGCCGTATCGGAAAAAACGTGTATATGGTTGCAGGGCTCACCATCCGGCAAGATATACCTGATGATACATATGTTGACCCGAAAGGAAACTTCCGCCCCAACGTGATGCAAAACGACGGTAACGGCCACTGGATGCGGATAAAGTCCTGAAAAACAAAATTTCCTTCTATGTCATTGCTTCGCTATGCTCGCAATGACAACACACAACACTCCTAGACAGCGACCCGCGCTGTCTTTTTTATTTTTGAGGACAAAGTATCGCTTCCGCTTTTTCCAGATCTTGCGGATACCCAATAGGAATCCATCGCGTGGAGCGCTCGGTATAGAATTCGTACCCCTCTTTCATCATACTTTCCACGCGATCAGGGATATGTTCTTCCCCATTTTCATGCGCGGGAGTTTTATAATCAAGTATTTCAATAGGCAACACAAAAAATCCGCTTGAGACCAGGTGTGATTTTGGATTCTCCGGCTTTTCCTCAAACGAAGTTATTTTTCCCTTCTCGTCAGTCATGATAACGCCAAATTTACGCGGGTCTTCCACTTCCGCAATCACAAAACAAGGACGACGCTGTGCTACGCATTTCGCAACACCTTCGGCGCCATGAATATCATCAGCGTAACAAGCGAGGAAAAACGTTTCGCCTGCCAATAAATCTTTTGCAAGCGATATGGCATGCGCGGTTCCTTGCGGCTTCTCCTGCCATACATAGTGTACTTTTTTTCCATGCCACTCGTTCCCTAAAAATGTTTGGATGTCAGCGCCCTTGTACCCAACCACCATAATTATTTCTGAAATTTCTGGCGGCAAAACTTCCAGCACATACTCAAGAAGCGTTTTACCGCACACGCGTAAAAGTTGTTTTGGTGTTGTATAGGTAAGCGGGCGCATGCGCGTACCCTCACCTGCCGCAATGATTACTGCTTTCATGTTAAAAATGTATACAATTGGTTAAGATTTGTAATTTCATAATCTATCCCTCTCCCGCTTGATGTATCTGCATACTTCCCATGTCCCCGCCGCATACGCACCGTTGTAATATGGGGTACATGTATTTTTACCGCTTCTAACGCATGGGGATTATCTTCCACAAATAGCGCGGGTTCGCCGTTACTGAGCAAATTTGCATCCGTGTCCTTCCGTATATTCTGTGTAACTATAATATACTGAAAAAAACGAGAAATACCAGCCCCCTCGATTTTCATGCGCTGGAACTTATCATCCCCAAATGAAAGGATAGAAAGCGAGTGATCCAAATGTACACTCTGTAAAAACGGGTATACATCATGATATAAAAAGATATGCGCACTGGCAATAATGGCTTCAAGCGCATTATTGAGTTTGTTAATTGAAAGACCGCATCGATCAGCTACTATATTCATATGCTGAAACTGTCGCCACACCTCCCCTTCATAAGCTTGGACAGCTGCTTCTGTAAACACATCACCGGGTACTCCACAGGCACCAAAATCTTGACGCATGCCTTCCACAAACGGTTCTTCATGAAATAATGTGTTGTCAAAATCAAAAATTATTTTCATGAATGTAGAATTTTCATTAAGGCTTTCGCAAGTTTTACGGGATCATGCAAAAAAGGATTCCGCATTATATGGAGCGGATCGTTCATGGAAAGACCTTTTTTTGGAAACGAGCTTGCCAGTGAACGGCCTACCATTCTGGCATCGGCGCGTGTTTGGGAAGAGATAGAAATTTCTTCACCAACAATATCATTACGGTGTTGGTTTATAAAAGAAACAGGCAAACGTTTCGTATTGTAGATAATATGCGTGAACACATCTCCTCCCATATATCTCTCTAATACATGCAGATAGTCTTTTACTCCAAACCCCGGCGTGTGTCCTGATTGTGTAAATAAATTTGCCACATATATTTTTTTTCCGTAGGCGATACGCATCGCATGTGTAATTTCAGGAAGAAGCAGTACGGGAATGATACTTGCATACAAATTGCCTGGTCCCACAATTATAGCATCGGCCTCCAGCAACACTTGTACTGCGCGTGGGTTTGCATGCGCTGTTTTGGGAGATAAAGAAAGTTTTTTTAACTTTTTATGAATATCACGCGACCGCGTAATACGCGATTCTCCTACAAGTATCTTCCCATTTGTAAGATGCGCTGAAAGCGTAACAGGACGCAATGTCATGGGTATAAGCGACCCTTCCGCCCCTACCAAAAGCAATAATTCGTCAATTGCCTGCTGAAAATCTTTGTTGTGCTGGGAAAAAAGGGTAATCAAAAGATTACCAAGAGTGTGCCCCTGCAAAAAACCCTTTTGAAACCGTTCATTAAGATACCCGAAATCTTTTGCGGCAAGCGCGACAAGACATTGCCGAATGTCTCCGGGTGGCACCATATCAAACTCCTTACGCAACACACCCGAAGAACTCCCGTCATCCGCCGTTGTAATGATGGCCGAAAGATCCACCGGATATTTCTTTAATCCTTGCAGAACCACAGAAGTGCCTGTTCCCCCCCCGATAACAACAACTTTTTTCTTTTTCATAAAACCTTATCTACTCAACGGTTACACTTTTAGCCAAATTACGAGGTTTGTCAATATCACATCCGCGTTTCTTCGCGATGAAGTATGCAAACAACTGGAGAGGAATGACCGTAAGAATAGGGGAAAGAATTTCGAGCGTCTGTGGAATATGCGCCACATCGTCCGCAATTTTTGCAATTTCGGTGTTCCCTTCAGTTGCCACCGCAAGAACTTTGCCGCCGCGCGCTTTCAATTCATGAATAGTTGAAACAGATTTTTCATACACGCTATCCGATGGCGCCAGTACCACAGAAGGAAAACCGGACGTAATAAGCGCGATGGGCCCATGCTTCATCTCACCCGATGCATACCCTTCCGCGTGCGCATATGATATTTCTTTTAATTTCAGCGCGCCCTCCAACGCGACAGGCCAATTATATTTTCTTCCCAAAAAGAAAAAATGTTCGTGCGAAGCATATCCGTCAGCGAGCGTATGTATGCGTGAAGCCATAGAAAGGACTTTTTCAGCTTTATGCGGCAACTGCTGGAGTTCTTCCAAAATTTCTCTTCCGCGCGATACGGATAAATTTCGCTGACGGCCAAACCAAACCGCCACAAGCGAGAGAACGGCCAATTGAGAAATAAACGCTTTTGTGGACGCAACACCTATTTCCGGCCCCGCGTAATTGTAAATCCCCATACCAGCTTCGCGTGCGATGCTTGACCCAACCACATTCACAATGGCAAGCGTGGGAACATGATGTCGCTTTGCCTCACGAATCGCCTCAAGCGTGTCTGCTGTTTCTCCCGATTGAGAAATTGCTACCACAAGCGTTTGTTCATTCAACGGCGGCGGTGCGTAGCGAAATTCAGACGCATATACCACTTCCGCGGGAATTCCTGCAAGTTCTTCTATCATATATTTTCCCACAAGACCCGCGTAGTATGACGTGCCCTGCGACAAAAAAATAATATGGTTTATCTGTGAGAGTTTTTCTACTGAAGCATCAAGCGCGCTTAATTTTGCGGTTCCTTCCGCGTGAAGCACACGGCCGCGGATGGCATTCCGAAGCACTTCCGGCGCTTCATGAATTTCTTTTTCCATAAAGTGATCATGCCCGTTTTTTTCTATGTCTGCAGGGGATCCGGTAAGCAATTCTACCTGCTTTGTTACGGGCTTGCGTCGGATGTTACGCACTTCATACCCCTTAGGTGTCAAAACAGCAAGCTCGTTATCATCCAAATACACGATACGGCGGGTATGCCGCAAAAGAGCGGAGCTGTCAGATGCCGCAAAAAACTCACCATCTCCTATTCCCAATAATAACGGCGAACTCCTTCGCGCAACAACCAGTTTTTCCGGATGTCTACTGCTTACCACCGCAATCCCATACGTGCCTTGCACATGTCGCAGAGCTTCGGATACGGCATCGTCCAAAGTTCCTGCGCTTCCCACCAAAACCAGAGCGCGTTCGATCAAATGCGCCAAAACCTCACTGTCAGTCTCAGACGCAAATTTATGCCCTTCGCGCTCTAATGCGGCGCGAAGATGGGCATAATTTTCTATAATACCGTTGTGTGCCACAAATACGCTATTTTTGCAATCAGCGTGGGGATGCGCGTTTGCCACGGAAGGCGCGCCATGCGTCGCCCAGCGCGTATGCGCAATACCAAAAGAGCCCTGTATCGGATGCTCCGCAAGTAAAGAGGCCAATTCATCCACACGGCCTGTGGTACGTATATGCCCCACATTTCCATCATGGTTAACAACAGCGACACCCGCGGAATCGTACCCGCGATACTCAAGCCGATACAGCCCATCTAACAAAATAGGTAATGCTTCTCGTTTTCCAATATATGAAATAATACCGCACATATTACTATAACGCATATCGTAGAGATTTTGGACAAAAAAAGAACCCAAAAAGGGTTCATGTCTATACTACATGGACAAGGGAATGGAATAAACTCCTTACAGGAATTCTAATAGACGCCTTGCCCATGTTTCTTTCCAAAAAGAGTAAACTACAGATCGCCTTGATGGCTCTAACTTCAAGAAACTAGGTCACCATATTAATAAGTCTGCCTGGTACAAAAATAACTTTTTTGACTGGTATATTTCCAAGCGCTTGCTTAATATGATCTCTAGAAAACGCAAGCATCTCTATCTCTTTTTGGGTAGCATGTTGTAGCACTTCAAATGAGTCTCGCACCTTCCCATTTATCTGCACCACAAGAGTAAATGTTGTATCAATAATTTTTCGTTTATCATATTTTGGCCAAGATTCAAGATGAACGCTCCGCCATTTGGCGGATTTTTCACCCAATAATTGCCAAAGTTCTTCCGTAATATGCGGGGCAAACGGCGAGAGTACCAATAAAAACTTTTTCACTGTTGCGCCAGTGCATTGTTCTCTATTCTTCTCCATTTCATTTAAAAGAATCATCAAAGAACTTACAGCCGTATTCATGCGCAGATGTTCGATATCTTCCGAAACCTTTTTAATGGTTTGGTGAAGAAGCCTCTCTGTATGTTCAGATGGTTTTTTTGTTCCCTGCTGCGTATTATATGTTGCATGACAGAATTTCCACACGCGCTCCAAGAAACGCTCCATGCCGACAATACCTCTCGGGTCCCACGCGACCGGCTGGTTGAACGGCCCCAAAAACATTTCATAGAGTCGCAGTGCGTCTGCGCCAAATTCTTTCACTACCGAGTCGGGGTTGACAACATTGCCCTTTGATTTTGACATTTTGATACCGCCCTCACCCATGATAAGGCCATGGGATGTTCGTTTTTTATACGGCTCGCGCGTGGGCACCAGTTTTTGATCAAATAAAAATTGGTTCCAGAAACGAGAATACAAAAGATGCAATACGGTGTGCTCCATGCCCCCGTTGTACCAGTCTACTGCTGTCCAATGCTTGAGTTTTTTAGCATCGGCAAATGCTTTTTTATTTTTTGGATCTGTGTAGCGCAAAAAGTACCACGACGAGCCAGCCCAGTTGGGCATCACGTCCGTCTCCCTTTGCGCTTCCCCTTTGCAACGAGGACACCTCACGTTCACCCAACTTTTTATAGTAGCCAGTGGAGATTCGCCAGTATCGGTCGGCAGATACTTTTTGACATTGGGGAGTTCTACCGGAAGATGGTTTTCAAGTACCGGAATCCAACCCGGATTGATCTTCTCTCCCAGGCTTTTGAATTTTTGTTCTTTCGCGCAATGTTCACAATACACCAACGGTATAGGCTCACCCCAGTAGCGTTGACGAGAGAAAACCCAGTCGCGGAGTTTGTATTGGGTGGTGATGTTGCCGCCAATAAATTTTACAATTTCTGATTTTGCTTTTTGAGAATGCGTTCCATTAAACTTACCAGAATTAATCAATCTCCCCTCACCCGTGTAGCAACTATCCCCGATACTCATCTCTCCTTCAATAACTGGAATAATTGGCAGATTAAACTTTTTGGCAAACGCAAAATCGCGGTCATCGTGCGCGGGAACCGCCATGATAGCGCCGGTGCCATATCCGGCGAGCACATAATCTGAAATCCACACCGGAATTTCTTTTTTGTTGGCAGGGTTAATGGCTTTAATGCCTTTGAGTTCAACTCCCGTTTTTTCCTTGCTCTCCGATGTGCGCTCTATGTCTGTCTTCTTCTTCGCTTCAGCAATATATTTTTTTACTTCTTCATAATTTGTGATTCTTGATTCATAATTTTTTATGAATTCATGCTCGGGTGCGAGCACCACATACGTCGCGCCGAAAAGTGTGTCTGCGCGCGTGGTGAAAATTTCTACAAAATTTTCATGGTGAGCTTGTCGAACCATTTCTGATTTCATATCTCGAATTTCGAATCTAAGCTCCGCCCCTTCCGACTTCCCGATCCAATGCTCCTGCTGGGTTTTGGCTTCGGGAATATAATCAACCGTCTCAAGCCCACTCAACAGTTTTTCCGCGTACGCCGTAATGCGCAACATCCATTGTTCTTTCTCGCGCTTCTCTACCTGCGTGCCGCACCGTTCGCATGCGCCGCCCACGACTTCTTCGTTGGCAAGGCCGATTTTATCTTTGGGGCACCAATTGATAGTGGTTTTTGCTTTGTAGGCCAGCCCCGCTTCGAATAGCTTTAAAAATATCCATTGAGTCCACTTGTAATATGCAGGGTCGGTGGTATTAATTTCTCGATCCCAATCAAACGAAAACCCAAGCGATTTCAATTGCCGCCGAAAGATGTCGGTGTTGCGTTTGGTTACAATACGCGGGTGGATTTTAGTTTTTATCGCATAATTTTCGGTAGGCAGACCAAACGCGTCCCAACCGATCGGGTAGAGTGTGTTGTATCCTTCCATGCGACGTTTGCGGGCAACAATATCCATGGCGGTGTAGCTCCGGACATGCCCCACATGAAGCCCGTCACCCGAAGGATATGGAAACTCAACCATCGCGTAGTACTTTTTCTTTTTCGAGCTATCAAGCGCGCGGTATATCCTTTTCTTCTCCCAGACAGCCTGCCACTTCTTCTCAATTTTTTGATGGTTATAGCGAGGCATGACTTAAGAATATCCTAAAATAAGGTTTTTGAGGACTTGACTTTATGTTACTTTGGTGCTTTACTTGCAAGTAGGAGGAAATATTATGTTGGATGGAATTCTGCTTTCTTTGAAAAATAACCCTAAAATCAGCCTTCCAGAATTTTTTTGGGTACTTATCGGATTTTCTCTTAAACTCGGTGAACCCGTTGAGCTGTTGGGTATCTACCCAACAGAAGAAGAAGCCAACAATACAGCCCGCAAAAAGGCTATATCTCAGAGTGATTGCGGTAAAATAATAGAACACAAACCAGGTGATGAATCTACTATTTTCATCCCACTAAACGAGATGGATCTGTGGTTCACCACGATTCAACAACAACTGGAGTTTTATACCGATGGGATTGGAAGACTCTTTCCAATGAGACATTTCCGAACACGGAAAGTCACCGGAGATTATCTTGGCCTCCAAGAGCTTATCCGGAGAACTATAACCTAAACAATTTCCTCGTATTCCCCACCAACTGCTCGAAGACTTCGGTCTCGGGCAGATTTTTTATTTCAGCTATTTTTTGGGCGACGTATTCCACATACAAGGGCTCGTTGCGCTTGCCCCGATGCGGCACGGGCGTTACATACGGCGCGTCGGTTTCTATCATTACGCGATCCATTGGCACATTTTTTAATACTTCATCATAATCGCGCGCAAACGTAACCACTCCGGTAAACGATAGATAAAAACCTAAATCCAAAAATTGTTTTGCTACATCCCACGAACCCGCAAAAAAATGAATGTCGCCCCCGATTTCTTGGGCATGTTCTTCTTTGAGTATTTGAATCAAATCTTCATAAGCATTTCGGCAATGGATCATGAGCGGTTTTTTTACTTCCCGCGCAAGCGCAATTTGCTGGCGAAACGTATCCGCCTGCAGTTTTTTAATTTGCTCCATGTTATGTGTTCCATGCTCTGTAGTTCTGTAATAATCAAGCCCGCACTCACCTATCGCAACTGTTTTTAGGTGTTGGGCAAGTTCTTTGTATACCTCATACGAAAATGACTCAACGCGCGTTTTAAAACCCAGGACGCCTTCTTCGGAAATTTCCTTTGCGTCTACATACGCTTCTGTTAAGTGAATAGGGTGTAAACCCACTGCGGCATATACTCCTTCCGGATATTTCTCGGCATACTCCACTGCGCGGCGCGAGGTATCGATTTGTGAGCCCACCAAAATCATCCAGATATTGTTCTCGAGCGTGCGTTTTACCACCTCGTCGCCATCATCTTTGAACGCGTTGAAATTGACGTGCGTATGAATATCAATCAGTTTGGGAATTGACATACTTGTTGCTTATGTTAACCATTATCGCACGAGCCGTGTTACCACATACACACTCACAAAAACAAACAATGAAGGTATGAGCCAATCTATGACTGTTATGTATCGGGCGGCGGCGGAAGGATTTATAAACACCCAGTAAAACAATCCGAGTATAAGCAATATCCCTGTTACCACAATCGCAAAAACACCCGCAGAATAGGTAACTCCCGCTCTTCGCAAAACTACGCTAAGAATCACAAAAAAGATTATATGCAAGAGATAATAAAAAGGAACAGACGCAACACGCGGAAAAACACGAAAAAGGTACAGCGCGCCCAGTAACCCTGCCCATCCAAGCGCCGTACCGCTTATAATAAAAATGAGTTGCATATGACCTTTATGCTTGAGAAAGAATTTCTTGTATTTTTTTGCCTATATCTTCAAGCGAATAATTTGCTTTGGTAAGATATCCTATGGCTCCTGCGCTGAGCGCCTCGGCAATTTGATCTTCACTATCAAGATTTGAAAAAATGAATACCGGAATGGATGAAGTGGCGGGATCTTGTTTCAAACCCCGCAACACATCAAGCCCGTTTGCATTCGGCATTATGATATCCAGAAGGATAAGGTCTGGTTTCCATCCGGCTAATGTTTTAGGAATATCACCTGGATCAGGAATACCCCTTACATCATAACCGCTTTGTTGAAAATAGGTTAAAGCCAAATTCAACAGTGCGGGTTCATCGTCTACGATAAGAAGTTTTGTGGGTATGTCTGCCATATATTCCATGATACCACGCTCTCAAAACGAAAGAAAAGCAAATGGAATTGAGCTAAAGAGCTTCACAATAAAGATATGGTAGCTAATAAGCGCATACGCAACAGCACCCGCCACGATGCCAGCGCTCGTCCACACCATACCAATCAAGCCTGCAAAAAACCCAAAAAGCATGGTAAGTGGCATAAACGACAATATCAATATGTTTGTAAACGGGCTTACCAAAGATACCCCGCCAAAATAATATAACAGAAGCGGTAATACCATGATTTGAGCCGCAAGAGTGGTTACCATGTTAGTTCGGAAACCAAAAAATTCCGGCAGAAAATGGAATGTAGGCCCTAAGCGCGGCGCGACAAACAATAACCCTGCGGTGGCCAAAAAGGAAAGTTGAAACGCAACATCAAACCGCAAAATGGCCGGATTATGCAGAACCATAAGAGCGCCCACGAATACAAGCGCGTTCGGACCCTGATAACGCCTTCCCTCTTTTGCGGCAAGAAGCACCAGTATACCCATAAGCGAGGCGCGCACTATCGAAGAAGAAGCGCCTACCATTAGGGTAAATAACGTAATCACAAAAAGGGATATCCAAAACGTCCCCCGCGGGCTTACGTAAAAACGTCTTAAGACCCGTGAAATAGTATCAGCAATAATGCTTATATTAAAACCCGAAAGCGCAATAATATGCGTAACACCTGTGGCTTGAAATGCGTCTAGAAGCCAAGAAGGAATACTCGAACGCGAACCTAACAATATGCCTTTTAAGAATGCGGCATGGGGCTCGGGAAAAATACGTTCCAAACTTTGTTCAAATGTTTGTTTCAAAGAAAATAAGACACTTCGTATTCTGTTCCCCTTATCGGAAGAAACAAGCTCGACATCCGGATAATACATGAGCGCATATATTTGATCTTTCGCAAGATAACTCGGATAGTCAAATCCGGAAAATGATTCAGGAAGCTCTACTGTTCCGCGAACCTGTATTTCATCCCCGTATTGAAACACGGGATATCGATTCGCAAACAATAGCACATTCCCTTCCACCGGATGCGGTGTTTCGTTTTCACCTGGTATTACTTCTGTCGCACGAATCTTGAGACGCGTATTTTTTTCGCGTATATCCGGCGCGTCTTCTACCACCCCGCGGATGATAAGCGCATTCCCGTTTGCGTACGCAAGAACTGTTGCCTCTTTCCGCGCCGCCTCATGCCAGGAAAAACGCACAATCCCAAACGCAAAAACTATAAGAAGCATGCCTGCAATCCCCCAATATGTTTTGCTTCGATCTAAAAAATAATACACAAGAAAAAAGCTCCCTCCAGCCGCGAGTACCATAATAAAACGCACGTCCACCTCAAAAAATGAGCGTGCGCCAACGCCCGCGATAAACGCGAGAAGAGCTAAGAGAAAAACATTCGACGTATGCATACAACGAGATCCTATCTCTAAAACAATCCTTTCTGCTCCGCATCCAGCGCCTCATTTACCATGCGATCCGCCTCTTTATTTTGTTCGCGCGGGATATGCGTAAACGAAACGTTCCCGCCAAGCTCCACGCGCAAATTCCACATTTCAATAAATAACGGCTGCAATTTTTCATTCTCAATTTTATACACACCGGATAATTGCCGCACCGCAAGCTCCGAATCCATGCGCACTTCAATATGTGTCCGCTTCAGGTTTTCTTTTCCCAACAATTGTTTTGCTTTTCTCAACGCGGCGATAACCGCTTGATATTCCGCTTCATTGTTCGTGGCTTTGCCAATTGTTTCTCCATGCTCTTTCAATACATGCCCATCTGCATTTTTTATGACATATCCAAAAGCCGCCGGCCCTGGATTCCCCCGCGAACCTCCATCGGTGTAGATGATCAATCTTTCCATGTATCAATAATACGAACTCGCAAAACAGATAACTACTTGACAAAATATATAGTCTATGATAAGTTGGCGGATGAAAGGGGGGAGGACACTATGAAACATGAGACCATTAAAGCCCTTCGCAATGGCGAAACCCTAAACTTTAACGGCATTAGCTTGCTGCTGGATGAAGGAATCATCCAGCCAGGTGATCTTTACATTGCGGAAAGTAATACGGGTCCGAAACTCCTCACGGCAAAAAAAGTCGTGATGACAGAGAATGGGCTTTGTATCAACTATATCCATGCGACTACTCCCGATTATAGCTTCGACGGCTGCGCATGCGTAAAAGTCCGTGAAGCGTAACCTAGCTAGCCTAATTTGAACAACTTGTCCAGTTGGAAACTAAAAACTTCTGACTGGACATCGCAACCCATCCGCTTTGCACTTTGAAGGCGGATATTTTTAATTATAAGTATCCCACCTGCCGAAGCCACCAACTGTGTTCCCATTCCCAGAGAGTTTTAGCGGCAAGAAATGCTTTTATATCGCCATAATAATACGGAAACTCGCGTAGCTCTACATCACCCTCGGACTCACCCCAATCATGTGCGTCTTCGGCGCAGACATTTTTGGGTATCCGATTGCTCCGTACCTTGGAGCGACCTCCTTTCTCGCGTAGAGTCGCCCGACATTTGAGGCACACCCGATGCTGGTTGATACGCAAAATCCAACGGGTTTCGATTTCGCGCGGCAAAGAAAGAAGTTGTTTTGATTCATATTCCTGCAACGCAAGCACGTACGCCGCCGTCTGTAAATTATATTCCCGAAAAAACCCGGTTGATGTTTTTATGTCCAATACACCGAACTTGCCGTCAATTTCCGCAAGCGCGTCTACGGTACCCGTGTATTTATTTTTTAACGAAGTAACAGGACGTTCAATATAGTCAGGGTGCAGTTGAATGCCACGCTTTTCAGAAAATACTTGGAATGTTTCTACCGCCGGACGAATAGATTCCGGAATATCAACCGGCGTGCCCACAGCAACCTTCTGTACGACTTCATGTACCAAACTTCCTTCTTCCGCCGATTTGTTTTTTACTTCTTCCGCGGACTCATAGTTCCCCATTTCACGAAAAAACGCATCAAGCCCCGGCTTTGACTTAACGTCAAGAATCTTGGTCACGCGCGGAAACCACACCCCATCGCGGTTGTGGCCCATTTCTGCCATAAATTCTGATGTGTCCTTAAACCACATGCCGTGCAGTATAGCATGTGAATTTGGAAAAAAGAAAAAACACAACAATAACCCGTGAAGTATCAGATACGCTGATTGCCTGCAAGAATGGCATCAATTCCTGGCAATGTGCCTTTTGCCAAAAAATCCAGCATAGCGCCGCCGCCGGTGGATAGATAGTAAAAATCTTTTTCAATTTTTTGTTTACGGATAAAACCAATGGTATCTCCTCCGCCGATAACAACTTTTGCGGAACAGTTTGCCAACACGGTAATCAGGTCAATCGTCCCTTGGGTGTATCCTTCTTCCACAAGCCCCAAAGGCCCGTTCCAAAGAATCATCCGCATGTCTCGGATTTTCTCTATGAGCGACAGTATGGTTTTTGGTCCTGCGTCATAAATAAAATCTTCTTTTTGAATTTCGTCCACACGCCGCACCTCATTGCCTTCCACCAGAACATCTTCTGGCAATATAAGATTTTCACGGTCCTGAAATATATCCCGAACACGCGGCATCATGTCTTCCTCTGTGGAGGATGTACCTACTTCGATGCCTCGTGCCGCCAAAAATGTATTCGCTAACGCCCCGCAGACAAAAACGACATCAGCGGACGTCATGAAATGTTCAAGCACTCCCATTTTTGTTGTAAACTTCACACCTCCGAGAATAAGCATAAAAGGATGCTCTGGTTCAAAAACCTCTTGCAACTTGGAAACTTCTTCGTAAAAAAGCGGCCCCACAAAAGACGGCAATAATTGTGGCAACCCCACCACACTCGCGTACGGCCGATGAGACTGCGAAAAACCTTCGTTTATAAATATATCGCCCAAAGAAGCAAGTTCTTTTGCAAACTCGGGAGAATTTTCTTCTTCACCCCGAAATACCCGCAAATTTTCCAACAACACTACCCGAGAAACACTATTTCGCGCGTCTTGTATGGAATAAGCAAGCTCAAGAGGAAGGCCTATGTTCTCTTGTAGCCCCTCCAGCAGGGGTTTAAAACTCCGATGCGTCTTTTTCTCTGTGAGGTGACTAAGAAGAACCAGTCGAGCGCCTGCGTCAGAAAGACGTTTCAAAAGCGGCACTGTTTTTATAAGACGATAATCGTCCGTGATTCTCCCTCCCTCCTCTTCCACGGGAACATTAAAATCAACGCGCACAATAACACGCTTACCGGTAATGTTTGCAAAATCATTAAAAACAGGAAGATTTTTAGAAAACATACTAGATTTTATTTGTCTATTATTACTCCTTACTCTCCAAAATCTTCTAGCTTGATCTCATTAAAACTTCTAATTACTTTATCAATGTTGAGTTTTTTGGCGGTTTCTTGATTATCATCATTCATTATAAAAATAATTTTACCAGCACCGGCTTTTTTTGCGGACTCAATCCCTGATTTCGCATCCTCAATCACCACGCAATTTTTTATATCAACATGTATATTCTTAGCCGCTTTTACATAAATATCAGGTGCTGGTTTTCCTGGAAATGTACCGTCATCAAAAACAATATCTTGGAATGGAAACCATCTTCCCAAATCGAGATGTTGATAATAAAATTTAACATTAACCAAAGGAGAGGAGGTTGCGATGGTTTTTCGAATGTCATGTTCGTCAAGTAGTTTAAATAATTCTTTTGCATAAGGCGTTAATTGAAATTCATCTCCACTGCTTAATGCTATTTTTTGGTACAAGCTTTCTTTATTGTCTAAATAATCTTTTAATTCTTTTGGTGAAGCGGGGTGGCCAAGAAGATACGCGAGGGTATCTTTTGGAGTTCTTCCATGGACATAGTGTTCAAACTCATCTTGATCTAATTCTTTGTCCCTGAGGAATTTCGATAACTCATTCCAAGCTTTTTCATGCCATTTTCTGTCTTGTAGTAAGACACCGTTAAAATCAAAGATAACTGCTTCTATCATAAAGGCCAATCCTTTTAGAATTCATTTGCTATTTGTACAATTTTCCCAAATTCTTTTGCCTGCAGACTCGCACGTCCTACTAGTAATCCATCCACTCCTCCGTCGCGCAAAAACGCGCGCGCGTTTCCTGCATTCGCTGACCCTCCATAAAGCACAGGAAATGTTTGGGCAACAGTTCGATCATAGAGATCCGCAATAGTTTTTCGGATATAAAGCGCCATCTCAAGTGTTCGTTCGGGTGTGTCCGCCTCATCGGAGCCTACGGCCCAAATAGGCTCGTATGCAATTATAACGTTTCCAAGAGACTGTTTTGTAACACCTCGAAGCCCCACAGAAACTTCCTCTTTCACAAAACCGGCATATGCCGCGGCGTCCCCATCGCGGCTTTTTTCCCCCACGCAAAGCACCACTCGAAGCCCCGCCGCAAGAGCCGCTTTCACTTTTGCCTGCACCATTTCATTTGTTTCCCCCATGTGCTCTCTCCGCTCTGAGTGCCCGATGATTGCGTATGATGCTCCAACACTGCGCGCCATACGGGAACCGATAGCACCCGTATAGGCACCCGTATTTTCCCAAAACACATCCTGAACTCCCAACTTTCCGCCAACAGCGGAGAAACGCGAAAGAAAAACAGCCGGCGGACAGATAACCACATCTATATTATTATACCGCGGTACTGTTTTTTTTATTGCCGCAAACAAACGTTGTGCTTCCGGTAAGGTAGCGGGATTACATTTCCAGTTGGCAACAAGGAGAATTTTTCTTTTTTGGGATGTCATACCAGCCACCGTACCACAATAAACCCGCCAATCAAAAGCATGGCGGCGGCAATGGTAAGCATGTCAAAATATGTTTCAATAAATTCTTTGACAGGCTCTCCAAATTTACCCACCAACCATGCTACCGCAAAAAACCGCAACCCACGCCCTGTAATGGAAGCAAAAATAAGTGTCACAAGTGAAATATGGAACAGGCCCGCGGAAATGGTAAATACTTTATAAGGAATGGGTGTAAGAGCGGCAGTAAAAATAGCGGCAAACGCGTTCGCTTCATACTTCATCTGTACGAGTGCCATTGCGTCACTTAAACCATAAAACGCGATTACTGCCCGCCCGGCCGTTTCCCACAGCCAATAGCCGATATAATATCCGGCTATGCCACCAAGCACCGAAGCCACTGTGGTAATAAGAGCGAACCTGAACCATTTTTTCGGTTCCGCAATTATCATAGGAATCATAAGTACATCCGGCGGAATAAGAAAAACAGAGCTCTCAATAAAAGAAATAAAAAACAGCATTCGCGAGGCGTGCGGATGTGCTGCCCATTTGAGAGTCCAGTGGTATAAACTGTGCAGTAAGGTAAAACGATATTTCATGGTATGAAGTAAATTGTAAACATGTAGCTTCTGTGAATTATGAAACTCTATATCTCCGTTGCATATAAGAAAAATATTCTACCTTGCCTACCGGCAGGCAGGCGATGGCCTTCTAAATATAAATACCTGTTGGCCATAAAGAACATTTTTCTTATATGCAACGGAGGAACATATACTCAGCGTAATAAAGAAGGTACCTCTTCCGGTTTTATTACCGTTACATCTATTCCCGCGCCCAGCTCCAAACCCGCCGGCACCGATATTTTCGGAAGTATCTCCATGTGCCAATGGTAATGCTCCATGTGATTACTAGTCGGCGTTGTATGTATGAAAAAGTTATACGCAGGATCTTTGAGTGCGCTACCTAATTTACGAAGCGCGGTCGTAAGCGCGTCTGCCGCAGTTTCAATCCTTTCTTCCGGCAACAGATCAAAATGCGGATCATGTATTTTTGGATACATACGCAACTCAAACGAAATCCGCGACGCATAAGGCGCTATCACCAAAAAATCCTTGTTCTCATACACTATCCGCCTTTTGTCTTCCAATTCCCAGCTGATCATACGACAGTGAATACAGGCCGCGTGCGCCTCATAAAACTTCTTAGACCCATGCACGCTTCGCTGAACATCGGGCGAGACAATCGGCAACGCAATAAGTTGGGAATGGGGGTGGTTTATAGACGCGCCAGCCTCACGCCCATGATTGTGGAATATGAGAATATATTTAATGCACGGATCTTTTTTGAGAGCGGCAAAACGTTCCCGATACGCACGAACCACAAGAGACGCTTCTTCAACAGTCATTTGACCGAGACTCCGTTCATGCGGCCGCGTAATAATCACTTCATGATATCCTACCCCGTCTATACGCTCATACGGACCGTCATCTCCCGCAACGGCGCACGTTCTATCCGCGTGAGGCATAACCGCGGGGTATTTGTTCGTAATAACCTGAACGAACCAGTCTTCCAGCACGTCTTTTTTTAGACTAGATGGATGCGGATACCACAACAACGGCATGGAACCATTGATGCGTTCTCCTTCAAACGGACAATCATCCATAGGTGAGGTTTTCTCACCTTTTCGCCGAAACGCATGCGGGCGTTTTGCCCTACCAGACGCAACCAAAATCCATTCACCGGAGACCGCATCTTTCCGCATTTCAGAAAACAGTTCTTCCTCTTTCTTTTTTTTAGAAAACATATTTCCCTCTTACGAGATTCCACCGTACCTGCACGGTCTCCCACAAAACGCCAAAATAATTCCAAATGCGTACGTGGCTCTCTTCGTCGTTCATCCAATGCGCGGGCACAATGCCAATTCGCATGCCCATAGCGCGCGCGAGCGCCAAAATTTCGATATCAAACCCCCAACCATAGATAGTGAGTTGCGGAAAAATACGCTCCGCTGCTTCGGCGCGAAACGCCTTAAATCCGTTTTGTGTATCCCAAATGCCCCAAACCGCGACAATCTGAATAAATATATTTCCTGCCATGCCCATAATACGCTTGTGCCAATGCTGGGAAATTTTCTGCCCAGCACCCGCGGCGTCCCAAGGATTTCGCGAAGTGATAACCACATCGTGCCCCGCGTCAAACAATGGTTTCATTTTTTCAAAATGGGAAATATCCGTTGAGTTATCCGCATCAGTAAACAAACGGATATCACCTTTTGCTTCTGTCATGCCGCGCGTCACCGATCCTCCTTTTCCAAAATTTACATCCCGCCACAACAACCGCATGTGAGGAATAACCGACTCAAGCCCGCGCGCTATGTCTGCTGTTTTATCCGTTGCGTTGTCCACCACCACAAGAATTTCGTATGTATATGACTGTTGCCGTACATATTCGTCAACGCGGCGCAATGTACGCTCTATGCGCTTTTCCTCATTATAGGCAGGGATGATAACGGAAAGATAGATGCTATTTGTATCCATGCCAATATCCTATCACAATTCATTATTTCACACTATCCAAATAACTTTGCAAAATAAGCGCGGCGCTCGCGGCATCTGTTTTATCCTTTGAGACTGTGCCTTGCTGAATAGCTTTCGTCGAAAAAATCTCGTTTTGGAATAGCACTTCCACGCCGAATTTTTCTGTAACTTCTTTTGCAAATGCGCGAATATCGGGGGTAAGCCTCCCCTCTTCTCCGCTATGGCGCACGGGAATACCCATAACAACTTTCTGTGCGCCTTCGTAGTCTATCATGCGGTCTACATAATCAAGCGCCTTTACATGCCCTTCCACTACATCACGCGGGAACGCAATTTTTTGGTCGGTGTCTCCCATCGCAAACCCGATTCGTTTGGTGCCATAATCTATGCCGAGAAGTTTCATACACAAAGAATAGTGAATAATGAATAGGTAATCAAGCAATAAAAAAAAACCGCTCTTGGAAACGCCAAGAACGGCCAAATTAATTTTCTTACTGAAACTCTATGGTAGCCGGTGGTTTACTCGTTACGTCAATAAACATGCGAACAATATCCGGATGCCGTGTAAGCGCGCTTTCTGCTTCTCTCCATACTTCCAGTGGCACCGGATAGGGCTCGGCCGTCATAAAATCAGGAGTACTCACCGCACGCACAATGATGGAGTTTGTGTATACACGATTGTCTCCTTTCACCCCCACAGTGGGAACTACAAATAATGCGACAACAGTTTGGGAAATTTTATCCCAGAGTTGATTTTTTCTGAGAACTTCTCGCACGCGCGCATCAGCCCACCTCACCAATTGCATACGTTCCCGCGTAATGGGTCCTAATATTCGAATAAAGAGTCCGGGGCCCGGAAATGGCTGACGTTCTGTAATTTTAGATGGCAGACCTAGCCGACGCCCAATCTCACGCACTTCATGCTTAAACAATCCTCGTAGGGGGTGAATATAATAAGAATCAATATTGTGATGCGTTTTAATCAATGCGCCCGCCTCTTTGGTTTCTATAAAATCAGGACCTATACTTCCTTTCACCACGCAATCAGCACCCCGCTGTTGCTCCTCTCTTAAAAAAAGTTGCTTATACATGTTAGCAAATGCCAGCCGTTTTTCTTCTGCATCTTCCAGCCCAGAAAGCGCGTCTAGAAACACATCTGCTGTATCAACAATTTTCAAAGAGAGTCCTATAGAGTCTGCATTTCGTTTTATTTCTTCCAACTCTCCTTCCCGAAGACCGCCAGTATCTATACAAACCCCAACTATACTTTTCGCCGATTGCTTTACTAAAGCCACAGCCACCGAAGAATCAACGCCACCACTATACCCCACGAGAACATTCCTGCCTTCCACCAAGCTTTTCACATGATCCTGTGTATAGATATAAATCTCATCCTGCGAAATGTCTTGCTTGCATTTTGCGGTTTCAAACAAAAATCGCATCAAGAACTGCTTTCCATAAACCGTATGCATAGCTTCCGGGTGATACTGCACACCCCATATACGGCGAACGGGATCTACCATCGCTGCAAGACCACCGTGGGGAAACACAGCAGCCTTCTTGAACCCCACAGGTAATTCACACACAGAATCACCATGACTCGCAAACACTGTCTCACCTTCATACGACCGATCATTGCCACCAACCATCTCGCGAAAAAAAGTAACATGCGCCCTTCCATAATCCCTGTTACCGCCCGCCGACTCCACCCTGCCACCAAAATGTTCTGCAAGAACTTGCATGCCATAGCAAATCCCCAAAATAGGCACACCCATTTCATACACAATCCCGGGAGGCTTTAGCGCGCCTGCGTCATATACGCTCGCGGGTCCACCGGAAAAAATAATACACTGCGGTTTACTCTCAGAAAGCCAATGCTCCACTCCGTCCGGCTTATGAATTGTTGACCGCACTCCCAATTCCCGTATAGCTCGTTGGATAACCTGCGTGAGTTGCGAACCAAAATCAACGATCAAGACCTGCGAACCTTCCAGCATATAAAATCCTCCTGCCGTGGTTTTCAGAAATGGTAGCATACATAAATCAAAAGAAAAAGCCGTCCGCGGTAACACCATGACGGCTGTTTATATTTTTTCTATTTTGCTTTAGCACCCAGGGATGCTTTAACAAAAAATTTTTCATCTCATGAGCCCTCCATATTCTTGGCTGGACAATTTGTTTTGTGGCTTTCTATCCAGCCGATGCGTACGCGTCTCTCACAACGAGAGCATCGGGAGCAACAAGGCCTTTTGTGTTTGATAGATGAACCAGGCTCGTGACATTTACAATTACATTCATCAATTTCCGGTAATACGCATCCTCCTAAAAAAAGTTCTTCAACTCTCATTTTTCACCCTCTCCTTTCTTTTCCTTCGGAAAGATTTCAAACTCCACCACGATGCCAGAATCATATATTTTCTGCAATACTCGTTCATAGTTTTCACGATCAAAGCGGTATGGCGCACCTACCTTCTCACCAAAACAAAGCCGAGCATGAAGAGCATCACAAACCACAGCAATTTCACCAAGAGTAAGTTTCATCTGTTCCTCCATCCAGGGTATTTCCTTAAAGAATACAGTATTCTTACACTATCGTCAACACCCGTACCCCATCCTTCGTTACCACCACCGTGTGTTCAAAATGCGCCGCGCGAGAACCGTCTTTTGTTTTCCATGTCCATTCATCTTTCGCGAGTAGTACGCGCGGGCTACGGGCCGTTACCATAGGTTCAAGCGCAAGCACCATTCCCTCTTCAAGTTTCAAACCCTGTCCTTTTTTTCCAAAATTCGGCACTTCGGGTTCTTCATGTACCGCGTGTCCCACACCATGCCCCACCAACTCTCGCACCACGCCAAACCCATTGCTCTCTACAAACACCTGCACAGCTTCTCCAATATCTCCAATGCGTGCTCCCGGATGAACTTCCGCAATTCCCTTCTCTAATGACTCGTGCGTTACATCTATCAACTTCTGGGAATCGGCATCAATGCGCCCCACCCCAACCGTAACGGCCATGTCCGTAAACAATCCTTGGTATTTCATGCCGATATCCAACCCAATGATATCTCCTTCTTTGAGCACTCGTTTTTCAGATGGAATACCATGCACAACTTCGTCGTTGATGGACGTGCACAAAGACGCGGGATATGCGTTTCGCGCCCCGAACGCGCTGTAGCCCTTGAATGACGGCGTGCCGCCGCATGCAGTAATCAACTTTTCCGCAAGTTCATCAAGCTCTTTGGTGGTTACCCCGGGCCGCACCAATTCCACCACGCTCTGCAGAACATCAGCAAGTTTCTTCCCACCCTCCAGAAGCGCTTGTATTTCTTTTTGAGATTTTATGAGAGACATAAACAATAAATGACATTTTATATTCCAAGCGCTTTGACAATATCAGCATGAACTTTTTTCACATCTTGCTCGCCGTCTATTTTCATCAAACGTCCTTCTGCTTTGTAGTAGTCGATAACTGGCAAAACACGCTCGCGAAAATAGCTAATTCTGCCCATAATAGCTTGTTCGGTATCGTCTGCCCGTCCACGGGCAAGCATTCTCTTTTGCACCGCTTCTTCAGATGTCGTAAGATATATCACACGAGTTCGCTCAATACGCTCTAAGTAAGTTAAAAACCTGTCAAGATTCTGTGCTTCCGGAACCCTACGAGGAAAACCGTCGCAAAGAATACCCTCGTTCTCTTTTACCGTATAGGCAATCTTATACATCCATCCAGTGGTAGCAAGGTCATCAAACGGCAATCCACCTTCTTCCTGTATTTTTTTTATACGCCTCCCCACATCAGTATCTTGTTTTGCAAGATCACGAAAAAAATCACCCGTTACAATTATCTGCATGGGCCAATAGTCTTCGAGTTTTTCTTTGAGCAACCCAACCTGCGTTCCCTTTCCGGAACCGGACAACCCGAGAAAAATTATATTGAGTGGCTTTTCCATGCTCCTATTTTATACAAAATATTCGCCAAAGGCGAATACCGAAATTTTGCACTTTGTTTTTTACATTTTGCATTTTATTCATATTCTCTCATAACCAACTTCCCTTCCATCTGTTTCATGAATTCAAGCACTACAGACACCACGATCAAAAGCGCCGTGCCACCTAAAGAAAGTGTTACAATGCCGGTTGCCGCCTGCACCGCGAATGGCAACACCGCTATAAGACCAAGAAACCCGGCACCAACCAACGTAATACGGGTAATAACATGGCTCAAAAAATCAGCCGTGGGACGCCCCGGACGAATGCCGGGCACAAACCCGCCGCTCTTTTGTAAATTATTGGAAATGGTATCAGGATCAAATGTAACTGCGGTATAAAAATACGTAAAGAAAAAAACCAGAATAAAATATGCTGCGCCGTAGAGCAACATATTTTGGGAAAAGCGTAAAAAGATATCTCCCGCACTCTGTAAAAAGGCGTTTGATGAGGTCGCCAAAAATCCTGCGAACATTTGTGGAAACAACAAAATAGAAAGCGCGAAAATAATGGGGATAACGCCTGCTTGGTTTACCCGCAAAGGAAGATAGGTAGAAAAACCGCCATACATACGCATGCCGCGCACGCGCTTGGTATACGAAACCGGAACAGGACGTTCTCCTTCGGTAATAAAAACCACCGCGGCGATAACCGCGACCCCCAACACCGCAAAGAGAGCAAATAATGGAATCTGCGTGGCGTCAAACGAGACAAGCGTCTGTTGAATACTGGTGGGAACACCCGCCACGATACCCGCAAAAATCATAACAGAAACACCGTTTCCAATACCATATTCTGAAATAAGCTCGCCCAGCCACATAAGAAACAACGCGCCGGCGGTCACGATAATAATATTTGTTGCCATTTCAAACGCTGAAATATCACCCAAAATCCCTTGCCGTGAAAGAAGTGTCAATAACCCATACCCCTGCAATATGGCAAGCGGCACCGTAAGTAAACGAGAATACTGGTTAAATTTTTGACGCCCTGCTTCCCCTGCTTCCTGGTACATTTCTTTCAATTGCGGGAATACAATCGTCATTAATTGCATAATAATAGAACCGGTAATATAAGGGCCCAACCCCAACATGGCGATGGAAAGATTATCCAGCGCACCGCCGGAAAATATATTCAATAATCCCAAAAGTTGGTTTCCAGACAAAAACCTCTGGAGCTGAACTATGTCTACGCCGGGAATAGGCACAACTGCTATCAAACGAGAAACCGCCAAAATACCGCACATAAACAAAATGCGATTACGAAGATCGGGGTCTTTGAAAATTTGAAGAATTTTATTCATTTTTCTTTTACAAGACCTCCCGCCTTCTCGATTTTCTCTTTCGCAGACACCGACACCTCGCATCCTTCTATCGTTACACTTTTTGTAATGCTACCGGTAGCAAGAATTTTGACCTTGATGCCCGCGCGGCTTTTTTTTGAAAGGATGCCTTTTGCTATAAGCGTTTGCGGGGAAACAGTTTCTCCCTGCTTAAACATACGCTCTACCAACGCCACATTAAACACAAGAGGACGGATGCGAAACGCCTTAAAACGATATCCGCGCTTTTTGGGAATTTTAGCAAGAACATCGCGCAACTGCGGACGAATTCTCCGCCCCGCGCGGGCCTTCTGTCCCTTAGTACCGCGACCTGAAAACGTGCCGCGTTTGCCGCCGCGACCTACGCGCTTTGTTTTTTTATTCCCACCAGCTTGTAGCGTATGTAGCTGCATAGAGTTACATGTTTAATTTTTGTAACGCTTTCATTGTTGCCAGCGCGTTATTCAACTTGTTGGTCGAACGCGATACGATCTTACCCGTAATATCTTGAATTCCCGCCAAATCGCATATTACCCGTATAGGTCCGCCCGCCATAACCCCGCGGCCTTTACGAGCTGGTTTCAACAACAACTGAGATCCCGCGTGTTTTGCAAATACTTCATGGGGAATAGTACCTTCCTTAGTAAGAGGCACGCGCATCATATGTTTTCGGGCTTGCTTGAACGCCTTTTCGATCGCGAGAGCAGTATCAACTCCTTTTGCAGAAGCAAACCCCACATCCCCTTTTCGGTTCCCAATGACCAAAGAAGCGCGAAAACTAAAACGGCGCCCGCCTGCCATCACGCGGGCAACTCGCCGAAGATCAATCAACTTCTGCTCATATTCAGGTTTTTCTCTTTTTTGTTTTTGCGTTTGAGAACGCTTTCGCATGTATGCCATTTCCTTATCCTTCCTTAAAGTAACTTAAAATTCAAGACCTCCCTCCCGCGCGCCCTGGGCAAGAGCGCGAACACGCCCTTGATATCGATACCCGCCGCGATCAAAAATTATCTGCTTTATGTCTTTTTCCAAGGCTCTCCGTGCCAATTCCTGCCCTACAAGACGAGCCGTATCGCTCTTTGAAACCGATTTTTTTGCTCCGACGGCACCAGAAACCGCCTTGCTATGCACACTCAATAATGTTCGCCCTGCCACATCATCAATGACTTGACCATACACAAAACGGTTGGAACGAAAAACCGAAAGCCGCGGACGACTCGGAGTACCAAGCGCCTTACTGCGAACTTTCTTGTGTCGCCGAAGTCTTTTTATCTTTTTTTGATGCAACTGTTTCATTGGTTATGAATTTATGCTCCCACTCCTGCTTTCTTTCCAGCCTTACGGATAATATGTTCTCCCTTGTAATGAATACCCTTTCCTTTATACGGCTCCGGTTTGCGGTACTCGCGAATTACCGCCGCGACCTGACCGACCATTTCTTTATCTATTCCGGATACCCGAATTTCGTTCTTTTCCACAGCAATATCTATACCGGAAGGAGCTGTGTATCGGATGGGATGAGAAAAACCAAGGGAAAGCAGTAAATCTTTTCCTTCTACCGATGCGCGATATCCTATTCCTTCCAATTCCAACACCTTTATGAAACCTACTGAGACACCTAAAATCATATTCCGCGCGTGCGCATAAAACGAACCAACCAAATGATTGACATCTTTGGCGTTCGGCGCCGGAGTTACATTAAGAGCACGGCCGTCTTCGGACATCTCTAAAACCACCTCCCGAGAAAGAACGCGCGAAACAGTTCCTTTGGATCCGGCCACCGTAAAAACATTATCCGCGACTGAAACGGTTACTCCTGCTGGTACTCCTATAGGTTTTGATGAAAGACGTGTCATAGAAATCAGATATGTAGGCTTTAGGCACGGGGACTTAGAATAAAATCCTACTGCCTAGAGCCTAACGTACTAGCGCCTAGATTACCATACTTCACATAAAACTTCTCCCCCCACATGCGCCATGCGGGCCGCCGGCGAAGACATAACGCCGCGCGACGTAGAGACAATAAACATGCCGCCTACTCCCTTTCGCGAATCACGCAAATCGCGCGATCGTGCGTACGCGCGTTGGCTCTGTTTGCTGATCCTTCGAAACCCATGCATACGCGCATTGCCGTCTTTATCATACGCAATGATAATATCAAGCACCCGACGATTGCGCCTCCCTCGTTTTATCACATCATCAACGAATCCCGCTTCTTTGAGTACGCGGACTATTTCGTCTTTTATTGCCGAATAAGGAACAACAACGCTATGCTTCCGCACCGCTTGCGCATTCGATATTCGTATAATCATGTCTGATATGGGATCCATAATAAATTTAAACATTTACCACGACGACTTCTTTATGCCTGGCAATTCTCCGCGAACAGCCAACTCTCGAAAACAAATTCTGCACAAATCAAACGGCCGCATATATCCGCGTTTGCGCCCACACCGAAAACATCTGCGCACCACACGCGTTGTGAATTTTGGTTTCTTTTTCGACCTTGCGTTTGTAGATGTTTTTGCCATAGTACTCTCTAATAATCCGAATAAGAACGAATAATGCGAATTGAAATTTTATATAACATGTGTTTGTATATTCGCATTATTCGCGACTACTCTTTCTTAAGCGGAAACCCCAATAAACGAAACAATGCAAGAGCTTCCTCGCGTGTCTTTGCGTTCGTATTCACCGTGGTTTCCAATCCAAACACAAAACGCGTATCTTCTCCTATGGTTTCAGGAAAAATAGTATGCTCACGAATGCCAATAGTCAAGGCGCCTCCTTGATCAACCGCTTTCGGGTCAAGTCCTCGAAAATCGCGCGTGCGCGGTATCGCAGCGGCCACCAACCGTTCCAGAAAATCATACATGCGCTTGCCGCGCAATGTAACTTTGTGGCCTATCACTTGTCCTTGGCGCGTTTTAAAGGAAGCGACAGAAGTACGCGCGACACAAGGAAGCGGACGCTGTCCGGTAATAGCAGAAAGATATTTTACCACCTCCTCATCGCCTCCTTTGTCACGCCCCACGCGCCCGGTGCCCACATTCACCACCACTTTCATAATACGTGGCACTGCCATCGCATGAGAATATCCAAAACGTTTCCGCATAGCGGGAGTAACTTCTTCTTTATATTTTTCCTGTACCGTTTTCATAAACAATAATGTTATATAGCGCTTCCACATTTTTTACAAACCCGGATCTTTTTCTCGCCTTCCAACCGGTATCCTGCACGCGTTGCCTTGCCGCATGATCCGCATACAAGCTCCACATTAGAAACATGCACCGATGAAGCAAATTGAATCACCTCCCCCTTTTGTCCTTGGCGGCGCGGGCGGACATGGCGTTTCAACATATTTACTCCATCTACCACAACCCGCTCACGGACACGGAGCACGCGCAAAATTTTTCCGGTACGTCCCCGATCTTTTCCCGCAATCATTTTTACGTTGTCTCCTTTCTTTATTTTCATACCACTTCTTCCGCCAATGAAATAATCTTGGTAAATCCACGTTCCCGCAACTCGCGCGGTATAGGGCCAAACATACGCCCGCCACGGGGTTCAAGCCCATCCACAAGCACGCCCGCATTATCGTCGAACCGAATATACGACCCGTCCTGCCGACGAAACGGCTGGGATTGACGCACAATAACCACACGCACAATATCCTTTTTCTTTACCGTTTTTTTAGGCTCGGCAACTTTCACGGACGCAACTACCACATCTCCGATGCGCGCGTAGCGGCGCCTGGTACCGCCCAAAACCTTAAAAACCTGGACAATCTTTGCGCCCGTATTATCCGCCACTTTTAATCTTGTCTGTGGTTGAATCATATATACATTATATTTTGCTAACTATCTTCCATCTCTTATCCTTCGATAACGGCCGCGTTTCTTGTATCACTACCGTATCACCGACTTTATATTCGTTGTTTTCATCGTGCGCTTTAAACTTTTTACTTACCTTGTAATATTTTTTATACTTCGGATATTTTTGCAATCGTGTAACCAAAACGACTGCCGTACGCATCATACGATCGGATACTACAACCCCTTTTAGTTTTTTCGGATATACCTGTTCCATATAATGAATGCCGCTACCGCGCCTTGCGTTCGTGTATTACCGTCTTTATCTGCGCAATAGTACGCCGTAACGACCCTGCTTCCTTTACATTTTTTACGCGGCCTGCCGCAAGACTAAACCGCGCGTCACTTAACTGTCTCTCAACAGTAGGCAACATCTGCAAAAGCTCTTCGATTGTTTTTTCTTTTATATCGCGTATGTTCATACAATCATTTTGACAACGTTTCGTTGCGGCTTACGACTTTTACTTTCATGGGCAATTTGGCACCTGCTCTGCGAAGCGCCTCGCGTGCAATCTCATCCGTAACGCCATCCATTTCGAAAAGAATGCGGCCGGGACGAACGGGAAACACATAATGATCCGGGGCTCCCTTTCCTCCCCCCAACGTGGTTTCCGGAGGGCGTTTTGTTATGGGCTTATCAGGGAAAATCCTAATCCAAATCTTTCCTCCGCGCTGAACATAACGGGTCATAGCTCTGCGCGCAGCCTCAATTTGGCGTGAATTAATCCAGCGCGCTTCCAATGCCTTTAAACCAAATGACCCGAATGCCAAGGTAACGCCGCGCGTTTCCATACCACGGCTTCTGCCTCGCTGCCATTTTCTATGTTTTACCTTCTTTGGAACTAACATGATCGCTTTGGGTTTTACTTTTTATCAAATACTTCACCTTTATATATCCAAACCTTCACGCCTATGGTGCCATACGGTAACCGGGCTTCTTGTAAAGCATAATCAATATTCGCTCGCAGGGTTTGCAAGGGAATACGGCCTTTCCGCAACCATTCATACCGCCCCATCTCGGATCCGTCAAGTCTTCCTTTCAATGCGACTTTTACGCCTAACACTTCTTTGTTTGCGTTCGTTTTTTCAATGGTATTTTTGAGCACGCGGCGAAATGGCAACCGGCGTTCAAGATCTTGTACCATCATTTGAGCCACGATATTGGCATAGGTTTCCGGCATGCGCACCTCTTCAATCGTGAGACGCACTTCCAAACGTCCCCGGCCTTCCACGCCTCCTTCTGGCGCACGGACACCTGCCGTACCCGGCTGGTGTTCTACTTTGGAAATAAATGCCTGTATCTTTGTTTTTAATTTTTCCGCGCCTTCCCCGCCGCGTCCGATAAGAATACCGGGTTGACTTGTTTTTATAATAATCGTAAGAGCCCGGGGAGATCGCTCAATTTCGATGCTTTCTATCAAGATGCCATGCAATTCCCGCCAAAGATATTCGCGTAGTAATGTGTCTATTTTCAACACCTGCCGATACCCACGCGTATCAAACCACCGTGAACGCCACGGTTTTAATATTCCTAATCGTATACCGTATGGATGTGCTGTGTGAGTCATATGTTGTCAGGTTCTCCCACTACTAATGTAATATGGCTTGTCCGTTTGCGAATGGGAGTTGCGCGGCCATGCGCGCGCGGCATAGAACGCTTAAACATCGGTCCCGCGTTCACCAAAAGCGAACAGACAACTAAATTATGTTCCGCCAATCCTTTCTGTTTTGCGTTATCTACCGCCGATGCGAGTAACGTCTGTAATAGTGGCGCTGGCCGCTGGGGAAGCAATGAAAGTTGCACACGAGCAGCGCTGACCGGCAAGCCGCGAATAACATCGGCAACACGCCGCACCTTCTGAGGGGACGTACGCGCATAGTTTAATTGTGCTTTTGCGGTTACCATGCTATTTTTTTACCGATGGAGCTATCGTTGCGGCAGTTTTTGCTTTTTGTTCTTGTTCTTTTTGCATTTTCCCTCCATGGCGTACAAACTTGCGCGTGGGGCTGAACTCACCAAGTCTATGCCCAATCATATCTTCACTGATAATCACCACAATATGTTCTTTGCCATTATGCACGCCAATCGTATAGCCAAGCATCTCAGGACTGATCATAGAACTTCTCGCCCATGTTTTTATCACGGCTTTCGAACCCGGCGTTGCTTTAGAAAGCTTCTTCAAAAGCTTTTCATCTACATACGGACCTTTTTTAGAACTGCGTGACATTATCTTAATTTTATGCTGATTACTATTGATACCATGCGTTGCGTGATTTTTCAACCCCGCGGATATTCTACTTCTTCCGTCGTTCCTCTATAAAATTATTTGAATATTTCTTGCTCCGACGCGTTTTCACGCCGCGCGTACCCTTCCCCCACATATTCTTGGGGCGGCGCGTGCCGCGCAATGCTCTTCCCTCACCACCTCCATACGGGTGATCCACTGGGTTCATGGCAGATCCGCGAACAGTAGGCCGGATCCCCATCCAACGAGACCTGCCCGCCTTTCCATACACGACAAACCGATGTTCTTCAGCGCCCAACCTTCCGATGGATCCCCAACAGCGTTCATGCACGCGACGAATTTCTTTGGACGGCAAACGTAAAAGCATATAAGACGCGTCATGCGCCAGCACTTCAGCGCCCACGCCGGCAGAACGAACAAGCTTACCCCCTCCTCCCGGTTGCATTTCAACATTGTATACAAATGTTCCCACAGGAACACGCCCCAAAGGCAACCGATTCCCCGGCTCCAGGGGCGCAGTTTCAGAGACAATAATCTCCGCCCCAATAGCCATGCCTTGGGGAAGCAACACATACCGCTTTTCACCATCACGGTATACTATAAGGGCGATGTGCGAGGTGCGATTAGGATCATATTCGTAAGAAAGCACGCGGGCAGGAACATTTTGTTTTTCCTGGCGAAAATCCACCAACCGATACAAGCGCTTGTGTCCGCCACCCTTGTGGCGTGTGGTTATACGTCCGGCATTATTACGACCTACCGCGCGTTTTCGGCCATAAGAAAGACTCTTTTCCGGGCCTCCCCGAACAAGAGATGAACGGGAACTCACCGTCATGCCACGCCTTCCAGGAGTTGTTGGTTTTAAGTGACGCATATGCTGAATTTAAGCAAGTTCAATTTTTTGATCCGGGCGTATGGTTACAAACGCTTTTTTATACCCGCCATTCCAGCCAGTAAGACGACCCCGCCGCACTTTTTTATACGGCGTGCAAACCACGCGCACGTTTAGCACTTCAACACTAAAACGCGCCGCAACTGCGCGCCGGATCATGATTTTGTTCGCCCGTTCCGACACAAAAAACGTATAGGTTCCTGTTTCACTGAGCCTGGTTGCTTTTTCGCTTATAACCGGACGCCGAAGAATTATTCCGTCTTTAGTGTCCGCAGAAATTGTTTTTTGTTGAGCCATACTATTGTCCCAGTTTTGCTAAAGATTCTAAAACCAACAGGGATGACTTTGGGACCATCACATATTTTACTCCTAGCACACTCTCCACAGTAACATTTCGGGCTTCACATGATTGCACGCGCGGTAAATTGCGAAGCGCCCGCGCCGTAGACGCATCGTGCGTGGGAAGCGCCACAAGTGTCGTTGCTTTGTTTCCACCAATATCGGCAATTCCCCCTTTCATCACCAGCGCGCAAAACAGAGAATGCGCCTCACGCGCGCGTCCACTGGGAAATGAAAGATCCTCCATCACCACTATCTCGCCACTCTTTGCTTTTCCCGAAAGAGAGACCAACAACGCTTTACGGCGCATGCGTTTGTTTATTTTTTGGTCATATACGCGTTCCGTGCGCGGTCCATGCGTAACCCCTCCGCCAATCCACAAAGGCGATCGAATGGACCCATGCTGCGCTCTTCCTGTGCCCTTTTGTTTCCATGGCTTTTTACCGCCTCCGGAAACTTCCCCCCGATCCTTCGTATGAGCCGTATTCGCCCGTTTATTCGCGCGCCCGGCTTCTACCACTTGTTTTACTAGTGCGGCATTCCATGGCAACCCAAAAACACTATCGGGCAGTTGCACCATTCCGGTCTTTTCTCCGCTCGCATTGTACACATTCGTTTCCATAGTTAAGCGCTTATTTCCACCAAACTTCCGCGATGTCCGGGAATGCCGCCTTTTAATGCAATAATATTTTGATCAGGATATATGTTTACTACACGTACGCCTCGCATAGATACTCGTTCCCCCCCCATACGGCCTGCCATACGCTGACCTTTCAGAACACGTTGCACGCCACCCGCCCCGATGGAACCCGGCTGACGATGCGCGTGTTTTACTCCGTGCGTGCTGGAAGCGCCATGGAACCCATGACGTTTTACGCCACCCTGAAATCCTTTACTCTTTGAGACACTTGCAATGGTCACCCGATCACCCACGGCAAACTGCGAAACAGTAAGCGTCGCGCCAAGCTCATGGATACCCGTCGCGTCTTTAGTATGCAGGCTTTTCAAACGAACCTCCCGCCGCATATTATTGCGCCTCACCTGCAAAGCAGTATATCCATCTTTCTCATTCGTCCGTATTAAAGAAACCTCCACAGGCGCCGCCAACACCAATGTCACGGGTTCAGCTTTGCCGTCTTCCCGAAACATTTGCGTCATTTCTTGTTTTTTTCCTACTATGAATTTCATGATTCTTTTTTATGTTTTGCACAGGGACTCTATTTGAAAAATACCGGAGCGATGTCCGGTATTTTCGCTTCTAAACTGTTCCGGCACTATCCCATCTTTATCTCTATATCGACACCCGCGGGTAATGTAAGATTTGTAAGGGCATCAATAATTTTAGGCACCGGATTCAAAATATCAATCAACCGTTTGTGCACGCGCATTTCAAACTGCTCCCGCGCGTTTTTGTGAACAAATGTAGACCGGTTTACCGTATATTTACGTATCTCTGTTGGCAACGGCAGAGGTCCCACGACTTCCGCGCCATAGCGTGTTACCGTTTCTACAATCTGACGCACACTTGAATCAATGATCTTATGGTCGTACCCACGAATGCGAATACGCAATTTTTGTTTTTCTTCTTCCTTCTTTTGAGCCATATCTGATCTATTTTACAATCTTGGTCACCACGCCGGCACCCACCGTGTGTCCGCCTTCACGAATAGCAAACCGCTGACGCTCTTCCAAGGCAATCGGAGAAATCAGTTTTACCTGGAACGTAATGGTATCTCCAGGCATAACCATTTCCGTTCCCTGCGGAAGTGTTACATCTCCGGTTACATCTGTGGTGCGAATGTAGAATTGCGGTTTATATCCGCTAAAAAAGGGCGTGTGGCGGCCTCCTTCTTCTTTTGTCAAAATATACACCTCCGCTTCAAACTCCGTATGCGGCGTAATGGACCCGGGTTTTGCCACAACCTGTCCGCGCTCTACATCTTCTTTCTTGAGTCCTCGCAACAGCAAACCCGCGTTGTCTCCGGCTATGCCTTCGTCCAAAGACTTGTTGAACATTTCAATACCTGTAACAACAGACTTTTGCGTATCGCGAAGCCCTATAATTTCAACTTCCTCGTTTACTTTTACCAATCCCCGTTCAATGCGACCCGTTATAACTGTGCCTCGGCCTTCAATGGAAAACACGTCCTCCACGGGCATAAGAAACGGCTTGTCTTTTTCACGAACAGGCTCGGGAACATATTCATCCAATGTTTTGATAAGTTCAACAACTTTCTTTACGTTTTCATCGTCCGCGGAAGTCGCTTCCAACGCTTTTAAAGCAGACCCGCGTATAATCGGCGTGGTATCTCCGGGAAACTCATACTTGGAAAGAAGTTCGCGAATTTCCGCTTCCACCAAATCAATAAGCTCAAGATCGGAAACCATATCGACTTTATTGAGAAACACCACAACCGCAGGCACGCCGACCTGGCGCGCAAGAAGAATGTGTTCACGCGTCTGCGGCATGGGACCATCCACCGCGGAAACCACTAATATAGCGCCGTCCATCTGAGCGGCGCCCGTAATCATGTTCTTGATATAATCAGCGTGCCCGGGCGCGTCGATATGCGCGTAGTGCCGCTTTTCAGATTCATACTCCGAGTGATGAAGCGCGATAGTAATGCCCCGCTTCCGTTCTTCAGGCGCTTTATCGATATCATCAACTTTCTCAAGGCGCACTTTCATTCCCGCCAAATTCAAAGAATGAAGAATTGCCGCCGTAAGGGTGGTTTTTCCATGGTCCACGTGGCCAATCGTGCCAACGTTTACATGCGGTTTTGTTCGTTCAAATTTTTCTACTGCCATAGGGTGTAAAAATTAAAATTATAATGATTAATTAATGTTTTTATACTCTACCATAGGGAAAGGAAAATCGTCAACCCCACAATCATCCTTTACAAAGGAAGTCTGTCAATATCAAACTCTTCTTCCAACGGCATAGCGGCAAGAGCGGCCGCTGAACCAGCTTCATTTGATACGCGTTCCTTTATTTCCTCCGGCACATGGGGAACACTATCAAACGATTCCATTGTTGGCAAGGTCTCAATATCAATGCCGGTAAGGAGCGAATACTCCTTTGCAGGCAAAACCACAAATTCTTCTCCGCTCGAAGAAACATAGCGCGTGGGACGCTGTATGTTGTACTCATCCAAGTAATCACCAAGTTTTGCAAACATTATTGTAGGATACGAAACAACAAACCAATTGACAAGTCGCAACCTGTGTGTATAGATGAAATAAATACAAGAAAGGAGGTGTGTTATGAACACATCAGAAAGAATCATCGTTGGCAACCTTGAGTCTTCATATCTCTCCCTGTTGGACAGAATGTTCTTAGAAAAATATGCCAAGGAAAATCCTACACCAAAAGACGACCCGGGCACCGCTGTTTATTTTCGGCATGGTAACGACTTCATTTTCCTTACAGATGCTCTCGTACCGACAAAAAAAAGCCGTTCTTTTTGTAAAGACGCGCCTCATGGATTCTACCTAGGTGGTACTAATGGTTTCATTCGCACCGCGAATGAACTTCTGGCAATTTCCGATGAGCGGCTGAAATTTTTCAAACCATTCCCATCTGGTCGGGCACATCGCGATGAAGGTGGAAATCTAAGGCTTGTTTTCGAGCGTGAATTCCTGGAAGAAGTCTTTGTATTTGCTCTAGATCATAGTGCTTACTATGTTCCCAACGGAATTCCAAATGGATCCGAGACAAGGTTAAACGGGGAAGTAATTGGAATCAAGATCAAGAGTGAAGAACCGACCAAATTGGGGGAGCTCCACGAGCTCGGGTACTTCGTAAATGAACCAGAAAAACTTCTCGAACTCCATGTAGAATGGAACATATCCGGTCTTTCCGTCCCCTATTCAGTGCTCTACACCGAAGACTGGTTCCGAGGCGGTTGGCCGGGAATTCCCGTCTCCGTCCTTTCGCTCGAGACCGGGAAAATGGTCGGCGTATTTGCGGGCCAACAAGGGTTTGTTCCCATTGACTGGGTTCATCACCCTTCGGTAGAAAACTACCTCGGTCCAAAGCGTTACCTGTAAAAAATTATCTAACCTCAAACAAAAACCCGGTCCCGCCTCCCAAAAGAACTGTTCTTATGGGTTGGCGAGATCGGGTATTTTTTTACTAAAAACTTGAAATTTACTTTCGCCCCTCCACAATCTGAGTTGCCACATGCTGGGGCATTTCTTCGTAACTGGAAAACTCCATCGTGTAACTTGCCCTGCCTTCGGACATGGAACGAAGATTTGTTACATACCCGAACATTTCGGCAAGCGGCACTTTCGCGTCTATAACTTTTACGTTCATGCGGTCGCTCATTTCTTCAATGCGTCCGCGCTTGGAATTAATATCTCCGGTAACATCCCCCATGAATTTATCGGGTGTTATTACTTCCACTTTCATAATCGGCTCCAGTAAAATGGGTGAAGCGCGTTTTACCACTTCTTGAAACGCCATGGAACCGGCAATTTTAAACGCACCCTCCGACGAGTCCACTTCATGATACGAGCCGTCGTACAAGGTAACCTTCGCGTCAATAAGCGGAAAACCCGCGTATACGCCTTTATCCGCCGCCTCACGCACACCCTTTTCAACCGCCGGAATATACTCGCGCGGAATAACCCCTCCTTTTATTTTTTCTTCAAATTGAAGTCCCGCGCCCCGTTCCAACGGCTCAATTTTCAACCACACATGCCCGTACTGCCCGCGACCGCCCGATTGACGAATATATTTTCCTTCTGCCTCGGCTGTCTTTTTTATCGTCTCTTTATAAGCAACTTGGGGGCGACCCACGTTTGCTTCCACCTTAAATTCGCGCTTCATGCGGTCTACCAAAATTTCCAAATGCAATTCGCCCATACCCGCGATAATGGTTTCTAATGTTTCAGGATCGGACTTAATACGAAACGTTGGATCTTCATCAGACAAACGTTTCAATGCAAGCCCCATTTTTTCCTGGTCGGCTTTTGTTTTTGGTTCAATGCGCATGGCAACCACCGGTTCAGGGAAAGTAATTTTTTCCAAAATAACCGCGTGATCGGGATCACAGAGCGTATCTCCGGTAAATGTGCTCTTCATGCCCACCAAAGCGCCAATCTCGCCCGCGAAAATTTCTTTTACTTCCTCGCGATCATTCGCGTGCATGCGCAAAATGCGACCCACGCGTTCTTTCTCACCCTTGGTCGCGTTTAATACATACGAGCCCGCCGCGAGCATGCCGGAATACACACGGAAAAACGTGAGCTGACCTACATACGGATCGGTTTGTAATTTGAACGCAAGCGCGGAAAACGGGGCGTCGTCTTTTGCTTCCCGCACAAGTTCCGCGTCTGTTTTTGGATCATGCCCTTTTACCGCGGGAACATCGGTAGGAGCCGGCAAATAATCAATCACGCCATCAAGCAACACTTGAACGCCTTTGTTTTTGAGCGCGGAACCGCAAAACACGGGCACCAGTTGATAGGCGAGCGTTGCTTTGCGTAACGCCGCGCGTAATTCCTGTTCAGAAATATCCCCTCCTTCAAGAAAACGCTCGGTAAGCGCATCGTCCGTCTCGGCTACTTTTTCGAGTAATACGGCGTGCCACTTCTCCGCTTCCTCTTTCTGATCTTCCGCAATATCACCCTCGCCCACTTTCTCACCCCGTTCCCCGTCAAACGTGATTGTCTTCATTCGCACTAAATCAATGATGCCCGCAAAATCGGATTCAAGGCCTATGGGAAGCGTAACCGCGACCGCGTTTGGCGTAAGCCGTTGCAGAATAGAGTCAAAACTTTTTTCAAAACTCGCGCCCATGCGATCAAGTTTATTGATAAAACAAATGCGCGGCACTTTGTATTTATCAGCCTGGCGCCATACGGTTTCCGATTGCGGCTCCACGCCCGCCACGCCGTCAAACACCACCACGCCTCCATCGAGCACGCGAAGCGAGCGCTCTACTTCGGCGGTAAAATCGACATGTCCCGGGGTATCAATTATATTAAAACGATATTCTCCTCCGTCGGGCGCGTAGGTGCGTTTCCAAAAACAGGTGGTAGCGGCGGCGGTAATAGTAATGCCGCGTTCACGCTCCTGTTCCATCCAATCCATAACCGCCTCTCCTTCATGCACTTCGCCGATTTTATGGGATACGCCCGTGTAAAACAACACACGCTCGGAAACAGTTGTTTTACCGGCGTCGATGTGGGCTATGATCCCGAAATCTCGGGTTTGTTCTATGGGGTATTGTCGGGGCATAGCGCTATGTTTAACGTCGAAACTTTTTACTTCCTATAAATCTCATGCATACCGATATCCACATACACTACCGTGTGATCATTTACAAAATAAAAGTGTACTCGATATTCCCGATTCACCGAGTACGCCCAATCGTTTTTTAGTTTACCTCCAAGCTTATGTGTCTCAAGTGAAGGATGAAATGCGTTTTCTCGAAAAATCTTATCTTTCTTTCGCGCAAGCTGTTGAATTCTCTTTGGGAGCCAAAAGAAACTTTTTTCAAACCGCATAGAACTATCAATGCGAGAAACAGGACGAGACATCATGGCGGGTTACATCAATTCTTTCAAATCCTTTATCTGTCTTGTCTTACCTTGCTTCCACTCTCTGCGCGCAAGCCGCGACGCCTCCTTGGCATCCTCCATCTCCCAGTGACGCCTTGCTTCTTGTGTAAGCTCTTTTGGTTCAACCAAAACTAGCCGTCTCGTTCCATAACGACTCGATAACATCTTTTTGGGAATTGTTATAGTAATTGTTTCCATGAAAATAATTATGCCACAAATCTACTACCACGCAAAATGGGCAAATGCCTTATTCGCCTCTGCCATGCGGTGCGTATCTAACTTCTTTTTGATCGCCGCACCTTCGTTTTTTGTTGCCGCAATCAACTCTTCCGCCAAACGCTCGGCCATGGAACCTCCCTTGCGACTGCGCGCCGCCTGCACCAACCAGCGCATGGTAAGCGTCATGCGTCGAGGTCCGCGCACCTCCACAGGCACCTGATAGTTAGCGCCTCCGACTCGGCGGGAACGCACTTCCACCGCGGGCGCGATGTTATCAAGCGCAAGATCAAACACGGGTACCGGATTTTCCACGCTTGCCTTTTTGCCAATCAATTCAAGAGCATCATACACTACGCGTTCTGCCACGGACTTTTTTCCATCGTACATAATCACATTAATAAACTTGGCAATCCGCGGAGATTCCCATTTGTAGTCCGATTTGATTATTCTTTTTATATTTCGTTTGCGTCTCATAAGAGTATTCGCATTATTCGTGTTTATTCGCGTTGTTCGTGATTACTATTTTGGTCGCTTCGCCCCATATTTACTGCGCCCCTGTCTGCGAGCCTCTACTCCGGTAGTATCCAACTTACCGCGCACAATGTGATAGCGCACCCCCGGCAAGTCTTTTACGCGCCCCCCGCGGATAACTACCACCGAGTGCTCCTGCAAATTGTGCCCCTCTCCCGGAATGTACGCCGTAACCTCCATACCGTTCGTCAACCGCACGCGAGCGATTTTCCGAAGGGCGGAGTTTGGTTTTTTAGGTGTAGTGGTACGCACCGCCACACATACCCCGCGCTTAAACGGCGACGGATAATACACGGTGCGATTTTGTACCGTGTTTAAACCGCGCCGGAGCGCCGGTGTTTTTGCTTTTGCCCGGACGATCTTCCGCGGTTTACGCACAAGTTGGTTTATAGTAGGCATTACTCTAGAAGCTAGATAAATGATAATAGAGTCTAAACTATCAAACAAAGGGTGCAACGTCAAGCACATACTCATCCAATGGCCGCCACGCGAATTGCAGAAGAATTACATAACGTCTTGCGATGACCCCATATTGAGCTCTTTATTAATATTTTTCATATTTTGGTCATCGCAAGACGTTATATTGCAAAGGTCATCGGATGAGAGAAATACACCCTGTGCTATAAAGCAACTCCTGTAAATAATCGGAACAAAATAGTAACTATCGGAAAAATCACGCTGGAAAAAAAGAAAATAAAAACGAGAAGCAGAATAAATCCATACTGTTCCAAAAATTGTCGCACATGATCCATTCGGTAGGGAAGCAGAGTAAGTAATATCTGTGAACCATCAAGTGGCGGAATAGGCACTAAATTAAACACCGCAAGCGCAATATTTAAAAGAACGACAGATACCGTTATTTCAATAAACGCGTCCGGGATCGCAAATGGGAAAAACCCCCCAAATCTAATTATGAGTCCAAAAAAGAGCGCCACAAAGAGATTTGAGAATGGTCCTACCACCGCCACAAGACTCGGACCCCATTTCTGATTCCGAAGATTGTACGGATTATAGGGTACGGGCTTAGCCCAACCAAAAATAATACTTCCCGGAAGCAACGAAAGTAAAAACGGAAGAATAATAGAGCCAAACGGATCTACATGCGGAATGGGGTTTAAGGTAAGCCGCCCCGCGTATTTTGCGGTAGGGTCGCCCAATGCGTACGCCATAAACCCATGAGAAACTTCATGAATAACTACAGACATTACCAAAATGGCTATCTGAAATATAAAACCGACGACAGACTGATCCATTCACCTTTTATAGCACTGTTGCGTATAAAATAAAAATCTGCTATAAATTCTTCATGGCAAAAATATGCCCCACGTGCAATAAAACATCCCGAATGGGCGGTGAGCGCTCGCTTTTGCGCGCGCACTATAACCCCGTTCAATGGAAACGGCATTATCCAAACCTGCAATGGGCGACATTGCCAACCGGTAAGCGCATTAAAATATGCACCCGATGTCTCAAAAGCAACAAACATCTCGAAACCAACGCAAAAAAATGATACTCTGGGACTACCAGAGTAATTTTTTATACGGGGTGTAGTATACCGGCAGTACGCATGCATGGGGTGCATGTAGACCGGGTTCGATTCCCGGCACCCCGACCAACATAGACATTTTGAAAATTCAGAGGCGGTTCATTCTAATTTTTTCCGCCAATCAACAACTTTTTGCGAAAAAGGTCTGGGCCAAAGAAATCTTTGGCTCGCACCTGCTTCTTGGCGAAAAAAAAGTCCGTCCCGCCGAAGGCGGGACTCCGAATTCGTTTGGAAAAATGGGGGGAAATCAGTGGGACGCGCTTCGCGCGTCCCACCTTCTGGCTTTGAAAAAACCGCTAAGTTCCATTTTGGTGCGCGGGAGAGGATTTGAACCTCCACGTCCTTGCGGACACCAGCCCCTCAAGCTGGCGTGTATACCGTTTCACCACCCGCGCATATTAAGAATGACTTTTATTATACAAAAACCACTGAATTTCTCAATGGTTTATGTTTCATTCTTCGATGATGTCTCCTCTGATTTTTCTTCCTGTCCATCCACAATTTCAGTACTTTTAGAAGAGGGTGGATCAAACCCAATGCGAGTTTTTCCTTTCAAGGAAATTTGTTTCTCACGTTTGCGAAGTTCTTTTACCGCCTTTTCACGCACATAGTACAGTTTAGCGCGACGGGTTTTAGACCGTTTCATGATCTCTATTTTTTCAATAACAGGTGAATAGAGCGGAAAAATACGTTCAACACCCACTCCAGAAACTATCTTTCGGGCTGTAAATGTGGCCCCCGCTTCGTGGCCGTGTTTTCGCGCAATTACAAGCCCCTCAAACACTTGGAGGCGTGTTTTATCTCCTTCTTTGATGCGCTGATGAACGCGAATAGTATCCCCCGACCGCAGATCAAGGTTTTTACGTTCTTCCACGTTTACCGGTGTTTGAATAATGGCTGATTGCATGTCTTGTACTTATAACAAAAAGGCGGCTATTTTGCAACAGTCCGCCCCCTTCATATAGATAGAACATCCTCTTCAAACTCCCGCCGTTCCTGCACTGTAAGACGAGATTCTCCTTTTTGATATCGCCGCGCGTTGCCCCAACAAGGACAGAGAAGATCATTGTAATGCTGATTTCGATCCTCTTTCAATCTGCGACGCATATGGCGCAAAACTTGGTAACGCCGCCACGCACGATTACGAATCATGTTCATACGTACCTCCAAGAAAATTGTAGCATGAACGTATACCAATGTGGTATGGTTCCTATATGAAACCTGGCAGAGAATACATACCGGAAGTTGGCTCAGTGAGCGAGACACGACTCCTTTCCCCTGAACAAGAACATAGTAAAAATCTGGCCGATGGTGTCGAACGTTACACCGAATTTATAGACTCTTTCCGGCCCACCGTTCATAGAGATGGTTTTGGCACAGATATCACCTATCGCAAACGAGTTGCCGAACAATTGGGAGCATCTTCGGAAGAACGTTTGCGTTCTTTTCCAGATGGGACTAAGCAACTGAAGAAAAACACGCAGGTATTTTTTGACAGTAACGCAATTGTGCGCTCAAAAATCCTCCAAGAAAACCGAGATGCAGGACGTGTCCCTGACGAGGATTTTTTTTCGAGCCTATATAACACCGTACAATTCCAGCAAGAAATGAGCCGGCTTATTCTCCAACACCGATTTGTTCCCACTATCGATACCTCTATGCAAAAATTCTGGGGGGTGTTTGAAAAAGCCTCCTCGCCCATTATCTCAGACCCAAACTTTGCGCGTGAACAACAACACGGAATTGAACACGCGGTTACCGCGTCTCATCTTCTGGAAACACGTGGATGGCGCATACATAAACCGCGGGTGAAAAGTGACATACAAGAAGGAATCGACGGATTTGCCACTGGCACAACTCTCGAAGGAAAAGAAATTATTCTTGCGCTTCAGTTTAAATCAACCCCCGCCACCGCTCCCCCTCTCGTCGATGTAAAAGTTCTCTATCCATTCCCCAATCAAGCTGACATAGAAGAAGATGCCTGGAACCTTGTAGAGAGTGTAAAAAAATATCGCCTCAAAAACCCTAATCTTCCTCTCTTTCCAGTGATCATGCGCATTCCGCCTGCGGAAAAAACCCCTCATATTCGCCGTGGAACAGGCCTTCTGGCGTCTTTAGGCGCGGCAGATGCTCTTCTTGACGAAACGGGTAAAAAAGCGTTAGAATATGCGGAGACGCTTGTTGATGTAAAAATAGAAAAACAAAAACCTAAAAAGAAGGTGATATATGTCCCTCAGGGAAAATAAAGACAAAACTCCTGAAGAAAGAGCGAGAGAAACCGCGCTCGCTGAGAAATTGCTTGGAATCGAGCTTGAGTCTTTCGATGCCATTTATACTGATCCGATGGTACAGCCCATTCCATCGCCTGATGAAAATGAAGATGGTGAAAAGGAACACCCAACCAAATAACAAAGGCCTGCGTATTCGCAAGCCTTTTTTCTTTTTCACTCCAATTCCAAATTACTAAGACTTAGCATCTGACTCTTGTTGTTAGAGAATTTCACGTTCGCCCAAAACGGGTGATATTTATCTCCTTCTTGAGCATCCCGTAATATCTGTATAGATTGAATATCCCGAGCTCCTAGATAGGTCACCACACCATCATCACCCTTCGCGAAGCTCGCGAGAGCTCTCACCGTCTTACCTATCCATTTTTTCTGGTAGGAGATAGTGAGCGCTATTCTCGCGCTCTCGTTGTCGCCCACCGTGCCATTACCTTGTTTTATATAACTGATCAAGAGGTTGCATGCCCCTTTGGTCGGAGGGAATACAATGCCGCGATTCTTTAAAAAAGAAATTTGTGCTTCAGTTGGCTTTATGTTAGCCATGAAATCATCCTTTTCAATACTTTTTCCATTTTTTGCAAAAGAACTCAACCCATGCTCGGTATTTAAAGACAATCCCTTAAACATCGATATAAAAAGAGGAGGTTTGTTTAGGCCTCCTCGGCATATGTGAGCTATTCACCTCCTTTCAAGTAGCGAGAAAATTCCCTTTCGCACTGCGTAGAGCAATATTCTTGCTCCCCATAGTGCTCCCTATCGCAATTGCGACAGGTCTTTTTTTGAGGAGTCTCCTCCTCAGGATAATAAAATGGCTTTGTCTCCATTTTCGTTTCCTCCTTTTCAAAGAATTTTTTATTTTTTTGGATTATACTCCCATCAAAATCTTCAATAGCTCAAAAACTTTGATGGAAGGATGGCTGGGAAGAATCCAGCATTTCAGATTGAAGGACCACTTCTGGGCGTATCCAAATCCGAACGGGTTCAACTTCCCTTGACTCATTGCTTGTTAACCAACAATGAGCAAAGCACACCATCAAGCGCTTTCTCCCTTCCCATAAAAGGAGACAATTAAACGTCTCCTTTTTGTTTTCCACTCACTAAAGCCTCGAGATTCTCAAGAACTTAGTAAGGGTGGGGAGAACGATCTTTGTTTGTTCTCCCCGATGGTGGATTATATGTGGAGTTTTTATTTTTCTCCGAGAGGATTACACACCGTCCCCTCTTATTCTTGCCGGAAGTTCATCGCGCTCACCTCACGTACCCAGTCGATACGCTACGCCGTGATTGCTAGAACCTCCCAAAAAATAAAAATAAGAACGCGGTTATTTTTTCCAATCTTTCTTTTAGACTGGAAAAAACATAAATTCTACTTCATGATACTCTTTCCCTCCTTTCGATCAAAGAACTATTTCGGGAAGCATGCAAAATAATATTGGTAAAGTGATGCTTTCCGAAATCGATCTTCGATATGTTTTCAAAATCCCTCATTAAAGCTTTCCGAGAGCTACCCTATGTAATATATAAAAGGGTTCTGGAAAGCTTTAATGAGGGGGCAGACGAAACTTGTGAATCTTGTTCGTCTGCCAAAAAATCAACCACGCCGACCATAAGTTCGCTCGGCTTCAAGCCGAGTGGCCCCATTTGAGTAGACGATTCCACGATCGTCTACATCGAAGCGCCGGGCAAGGGCCGGCGAGGAGACTATCATCTTCAATCGCTCCTCGAGCGACTTTTTTGGGGCCTTTTTTTCCTTTTCCTGCATAATACATCCACTCCTTTTCTTTAAACTTGGATACATTCTAGCATTAAAATACACAAAAGTCAATAGCTTGTGAAAAAAGCCTTATTTTATAAGCGTTTTTATACTTTATAATAAAGATCTTAGTGCCTTTTTGAGATCACTTGGAAGCTCAAGTTCCAAGCGAACACGCTTGCCATCGTTAGCCACAAACTCAAGCCCGGAGGCATGCAAAAATTGCCTCCCCAGCCCTTTGGGGCATGTGTAGTTCTTGCCGCCGTAGAGTGTATCGCAGGCAACCGGATACCCGATGCTCGCCAAGTGTGAACGAATTTGATGCGTGCGGCCTGTTTTTGGATGTACTTCCAATAAGGTATATTCTTTATATCTTTTAATAACGTTGTAATGTGTCTCTGCCGCGCGCGCGCCTTCCACCACGCGCGGAGTTGCAACACGCTTTCGAAAATCTTTTTTGGAACGCGCGATGGCAAGTGAAACTACGCCTTCATCTTTTGAAACAACGCCGCTTACTAACGTGATATATGTTTTTGTAATTTTCCGGTCTTTAAATAACTGGCTAAAATACTCATGGGCAGGAAGATTTTTTGCAACCAAAAGAAGGCCTGACGTATCTTTATCCAAACGATGCACGAGTGCCGCCTTCGGATATATTTTCTTTATTTCATCAAGAATAGTGTCGTCTGCTGAACGCGCGTCAACTTCGACCGGCACTCCCGCCGGCTTATCGATCACGAGAACATCGTTGTCTTCATGTATAACCGGATACATATATTGAACATCTTATCATTTCCTGTTATTCTATTTACATATTTTGGCCTTATCGTCTATCGGTTAGGACGCTAGGTTTTCATCCTGGAAAGCGGGGTTCGACTCCCCGTAAGGCCGCCTGAGTTCTATTATGCCAGCAATAAGAAATGACTACAAACAAGCACTTGAAATGAGACTACAAGGAAAAACGTATGGCGAAATACGTTTACTTCTGGGAGTCCCTAAATCCACACAAAGCTCATAGTTTAAACATCTTACGTTACCGCTCAAGGCAGAAACAACTCTTAAACAAAAACAAGGCAATAACTTAAGGTTTTTTGAACAGTTTAACAAAACAAGAACTATTGGCATAAAGAATGAAAATGAAGTAGCAAGAAAAGTATACCAAGGAAAAATTAGAAAAATAAGTGACAGAGAGTTAATGTTTATTGGCGCTGCACTTTATTGGGGAGAGGGCCAGAAAGTTTTCACCGACAAAAGAGGAAGCTATCCACATCTCTGTTTTTCGAATTCTGACCCACAGATACTCTTGGTATTTTTACAATTTCTCGAAAGATTATTACATGTTTCAAGAAGGCAAGTACGAGCTGAAATACATATACAACCTAACTTGTCTGCTTTACAATCATTATCTTATTGGCATAAAGTAACTGGTATACCTAGAGAACGCTTGAGAATTTATAAAGTGATTAGTCGCTCTAGTAATCACAAACGGCCAAAAAATATTCTTCCTTATGGCACGATGCATATAAGAGTTAATGGGAGAAAAGAGTTTTTCAAAGTGAAAGGTATCATTGATGGAATTGCAATGACCTACAACATTACTTTATAAAAAAGTTACCACATCAGAGCGATGTGGTAATGCTTGCTTGCAAAAAATCCATTGTGGATGAGAATGTGGTAAAGAAGGAAACGAGCGCTCCTTCAAATGAACGAAACACATCCCACATCAAGATGAACTTTAGCAATACTATAGCAAGCGCGAGGCCTACAACACGGAGAATTTTCATATCTCCTGAAAGTCTTATGAGAGGGATGGATAATGCCTCTCGACTTAGGCACTCGCTTGCTATGTGCAAGCCTCCCTCTTTTCCAAAAGCCGCATATGGGCATCCAGAAAAGAGAGAGGCTTACGTGTAACTTCAAAGTGCATTGCAAAATCTTTATCTTTGCCCCACTATATTACATAAGAAGCAAAAAGTCAAGCGCGGTTAGCTCAGTGGTAGAGCGTTTGCTCGACACGCAAAAGGCCATAGGTTCGATCCCTATACCGCGCACCAAATTGATAACAACAACAGATAATAGTGTCAGGTATGCTCTGTATCCACTATATTCATTTCGTTTGTTGCAGAAATTCTTGTAAATTTCTTTTTAGCCATTTCACTCTCAATGTTGCTCTTTACAAATAGAGAACAAAGTTATACTTTTGGTACTTAGAAATCAGCCCTTTCCTAACTACATGCGCAGGAGGTAAATCTTGAAAACCGCAGGTGTTGTCGCATTTGCTTTCGGAATACCGGAAACGATTTTGGCCAACCAACATATCGCCGAAATTGCATCGAAGAAGGCGCGAGAATTGAATGGCAGTATCTACACCCAGCTCGACATCCGTGTCGAGGATGGTATTCCGGTGGAGCACACCGAGGAAGAGCCCGGCAGCCCGCCGCCGACTCTGCGCATCGCGCGAGGAGCCGTCCGGTGGGCGATACGACTCGGACTCACTGAATTGTGGATCGTGGCCGCCAAGCCGCACCTCTGGCGCGCTCTGCGAGACATTCATCAAGCCGTTCGCGAAGCCGGAGCGCGGGTTGAAATTTATGTCTGTAAGGAAATCGAGCAGTATCCGGAGGATTCTTGGTTCTGTCCCGACTCCGCGCAAGAGCGAGTTCGATCTCGCAAAGCATGGGACAAACAAGAAAACATCCTCAAGCTCATGCCCTTCTTCGTCTACAAGCGCGTCGCAAGTTAGAGCGATGAGCCACCAACCGAGCCCCTCGTAGTAACAACCACTGGGGGCTCATTTTTTATATTTATCGAATTAACTTTGAATTACGAAACACACCCTCATCCGATGACCGCCACGCGAATTGATAATGAGTTGAACAAGATGTGTAACGTCTTGCGATGACCAAAATATGAAAAATAATAATAAAGAATTCAATATTGGGTCATCGCAAGACGTTATATTGTACTTGTGTATGCAAATTGATGGGAGGTCATCAGATGAGAGGAATACATGTGTTTCGTAAAAGAATTTGCCGCCAAAAAACTCCCCTTCAGCACAAGAAGGGGAGTTTTGTTCGTAACTGCTTCCTATTATCGCGCCTCTGAAATTGAAGCTTCTAATTCCATTTCAATATCGGCAAATTCTTGATCCAAGTTATCTAAATCCGTATCGACAAGCTCTTGTTCCAACACGCCTACAGACGCATCATCACTCAATGGTTCACTTCCGGTTTGTTCATTTTCTGACAACGTTGAATAGTAATACACGACGCCCAACATAAGGAGCGCAACTACGATAAAGATGAGAAAATTTTTGTTTATCATAAGAATATTATTCGTTATCCGGAACCAATTGCCCTTTTTTTATCTCAACAACAATTTCCACAAGAGCAACGTGTGCTTCACGCAGAGCCGCCTTTACATCTTCCAGCATTGCGCGCGCCTTACCAAACGCATCCGCAGGATTATCACTATCAGACGCCGCGCGCAATTCCACGCTAGCTGTACCCAGCGCGCTGTCCGCCTCGACAATGGCGGAACGCGCCTCTTGGAGAAGCGATCTCAATGCTGTTACATCAGCGCCGTCTTTCTCTAGGCGAGAAATCCTATCTTCAATCTTATCTGCCATGCTTCCCAGCCGTTCTATGGCTTGCTCCATCCGCTGCAGCATGCGTTCAACATGATTCTTGATATTCTCTTTGCGTTTATCGGAAAGATTCGCATGGCGATTTTGCCATTCTTGGGATAATTCATTGTGTCTTACTTTCATGGACTCACGCGCCTCTTCCTTGCGGATGAGTACCGCGCTACGACGATCCTCAAAGCGCGCGCGCATTTCTTGATACCGCTCTTCCATATCCTCGCGTTGCTTCATCATGCGAACATCACCGTCATCTCCGCGATTTTCCATGCGCTCTTCACGCGCCTCCATGCGTTCTTCCATCCGCAATCGTCCTTCATTGGGTAACGGAACATCCTGCGCAAACGTAATACCAGCCCCCATACTTACCAATAAAATAAACATATTTGTTGCGTGTAAAAATAAAAATTTCTTCATGGGTATAGTAATTAGGTTAGTATTATGATATACGACCTTCATAAGGAACTATATAATACATCATACTATCATTACAAAATTGCCGTCAATGAACAAAATTATGCGCATTCTTGCTATCGAAACTTCGTGTGATGAGACGGCTATCGCCATCATCGACGGCGGAGATGACAAAAAACACCCCCAGTTTTTGGTGCGATCAAGTATCGTCTCATCCCAAGTTGCCATTCACGCGGCTTGGGGCGGGGTGGTACCCAATATCGCCAAGCGGGAACATCAGAAAAATCTGGTGCCCGTTTTACTCCAAGCATTAGGAGAAGCAGATTTTTTAGCATCTAGAAACAAGAGGCAAGAGGCAAGGAAAAAATCGGGCGTCGTTCTTAATTCAATCTTGGAACGCGAGCCCGAACTTCTCGAACAATTCAAAAAAAACATAGCACCACTTTCTACTCCCAATATCGACGCTATCGCCGTTACGCAAGGCCCCGGGCTCGAACCCGCGCTTTGGGTGGGCGTAAATTTTGCGCGTGCCTTGAGTTATATATGGGCAAAACCGCTCGTCGGCATCAACCACATGGAAGGACATGTGGCCGTCGCTCTCTTACATGCAAAAATAAAAAATAAAAAACCTCTACCGCCTATAGCCTATAGCCTTGAGCTTATACGCTACCCTGCCATTGCATTGCTAGTTTCGGGTGGGCATACCGAGCTCGTACTCGTGCAAAAACCATTTCATTATAAAGTAGTCGGCGAGACGCGGGATGACGCGGCCGGAGAGGCGTTCGACAAAGTAGCCAAAATACTCGGCCTGCCC
>Ga0155433_109_pt1 | contig 70958 bp, 80 predicted proteins | sample RifCSPhighO2_02_FD_106401 | JGI IMG/M metagenome (GOLD analysis project Ga0155433, IMG submission 106401) | Candidatus Ryanbacteria bacterium RIFCSPHIGHO2_02_FULL_45_17b | reverse complement strand
GATATTCAATGCGCTGCTCATAACGAGTTAGACCTCGTCGCGTAGGACACGCGATTCAAAATCTCAAACCAAAAGGAGGACGCGGTGAAAGAGACGCTTATTGTACCTCTTACGAAGAGCCCCCACCCGCGCGGGCGGATAGGACCGACAAGGTGGCAGGACTGGTTCCGGGGGTTAAGACGAGCGGTTACAATTGCTAAAGTAATCCCAAATGCAGAAATTCTCATCTTGAGTAATGTTAGGGTTGCAAATCAGCCACACGAGGCGGATTTGTATTCTGAGGCGCTTGCTGAGATGGGGGTGATTTCTTTTCGCGTGATACGCGAATGTTACGAAACCATCGAGCAGATCAACTATTCGATTGATCTGGCGATTCAGGAAAGAAAGAATCTGATTTTTGTCTCCACCTTTTTGCACTATCTTCGTGTGGAATGGTTAATCTTGACACATCCGGATAGGAAGTTAGTGGAGGTGAAGCATTACAGTGTACTTGGTATTCCTCGTCCAAAAGAAGCACTTACCGACATCGTTTTAACAGTTCTATTTCCGCTCATTGACCTCGTGGGCGGTCGGCAATGGTTTCTTAGGGCGGTAAACTCGAGGAGGCTGACTGGGAAACATTAACACTATGCTCCGTTTCCAACTCAAGCCCCCCGTGGTAGCAACATCACCACGGGTTCTTTGAAGGAGGGGTCGTTTATGTGTGATTTTACGATGGTTTGGGTGGAAAAGGCCATCGCAGGAATGCAGGTAATGCGGGGCCTTGGGTACCACAAGCATCCTGTGTTCGCGGGATGCAAAGATGGAGAGGGGCGCAATGTGGACGGTTGGCAAGTGCCGACCGAAGACGTGGAAACCCTACAAGAATTACTTGCGGAAACAGGAGCGTATTTTTTTCTCAACACACTCAACACATAAGGAAGGAGGTATTATGGCGGTTGGTCAGATGTGTATGACCAGCCGTTTTTTTCTACGAAAGTGGATGTCGGATTGGGTTTGGTGTGACAATTTTAATCCACATGAATAGCGCGAAAGCGCTTTTTTATGTGGTACCATATATGTATGGAAGGAAAACCAATCGTGTTGGATGTTCTTGCTTCGCCCGGGTGCGTGCATTGCAAGGAATTTGAAGATTTTTGGCATACAATCGAAAGAGATTGGCCGAATGTAACATTTAAGCATGTTGACGTAACAACACCCGAAGGGCAGGAGATGGCAGGGAAGTTTATGATTTTTACTTCCCCTGGAATAATTTTGAACAGTGAACTTTTTTCCACGGGCGGAGTTGATACAGAACAGTTTATTACAAAATTAAAAGAGCTTTCACAATGAATGAACCATCACGAGCAACATATGCTATTTGGTCTCTTCGTCTGGGTTTAGCCGCCATGTTTGGCTACTCGGGTATGGATATTCTTTTGCATCCAACGGCGTGGTACTGGGCAGTGCGCGGGTTGCCACTATTTGTACAAAACATCATCAATACGATTGGTATTGATACATATTTGATGTTGCAGGGAGCAAGCGAAGTATTTTTTGCGCTAGTATTTCTTTTGTGGGTATGGCCACGCTTGACGCGCGCGGTGGCGTTGCTTGCCGGAGTTGAGATGGTTGCCATTCTACTAATGGTAGGAGTGGACGCGGTTACATTTCGCGATTTTGGCCCACTGGGTGCGGCGATAGCACTTTTCTTTTTGCTATAGTGCTTGACACACTATACACCTTCATTAAATGAAAGTAATATGCGCGTTTCCGCCTTGCCTGTAAGAAAAAATATTCTTTATGGCCGACCCAGTACTTATATAGAAGGACATCGTAGAATATTTTTTCTTACAGGCAAGGCAGGTAAATTCTTTATGGCTTTGGAAAACACATCTTCACAAACAACAACATCGGGGGCAGACGGTCGTGCGCGGAATGGTTTGATTCTGCTTACGTTTGGCCTGGCGGCGGTCATTGTGCTTGGGCTTTTTTCCGCGTTCTTTGGCTCGTCATCTCCGGAAGGGTTCGGCTGGTATCTGTTTAGCTATGCCATGGGGCTTACCATGATTGTGCTCCCGTGCACATTTCCATTGGCGTTTGTTATTGTACCGCTCTCGCTCGGGAAAGGACCGATGAAAGGGCTTGGTATGGCGCTTTCTTTTGGCATGGGGGTTGTGATAACTCTTAGCATGTATGGGGTACTTGCGGCAGTTATTGGAAAGACGTTTATTGGTACGCTGGGGGTGGAAGGAGAGGTGCTTAAAAATTGGCTTTATTTTGGAGCGGGAACCATTGCGTATTTGTTTGCGCTGGGTGAAATTGGCCTCATTAAATTTCGCATGCCGACCTATTCGGGCGCCGCGCCTAAAATAATCCAAGAAAAAGGCGATTACCTCAAAGCGTTTTTACTGGGATTGTTTTTAGGGAACATCGGCGTGGGGTGTCCGCATCCGGCGACCCCGCTTATTTTTTTGGAAATTGCGCGCTCGGGAAATATATTTTATGGATGGTCGTTATTTTTTGTACACGCGGTTGCCCGCGTCTTACCACTACTACTTCTCGTGATGCTCGGCATTCTTGGGATCAACGGACTTACATGGCTTACGGCGCACCGAGAAAAAGTGGAGCGGGGTACCGGCTGGCTCATGGTGTTTGTGGCGGCTTTTATTTTAGTACTGGGGTTGTTCACGCACGACTGGTGGGTAAATTCAGGACAGCATACGTTACTTGAATCAATAACCGGTGAGGAATCGGTTTTGAATATTCTAAGCGCGCGTCTTGGTGTCGGGCAGGCTCATAGTCATGGTCTTGAAGATGGCGCAGGACTTTTTGGCTGGCCGCTGGAATGGGGCAACTGGGTGCTTGTTGGCTTGTGGCTGTTGCCGTTGTGGTGGGCATATGGAAAGGAACACTATAATATAAAGGTAGAGAAACATTAGTATGCCCGAACCACTAGATCAAAAAACCGTACATGATAATCTTCGTCAGTGGCACTACTGGTGGCTTATTACATTTTCCTTGTTGCTCATTATCACGTTTGTGTATTACTTGCCGCTTCGATTTTTGTATCAGGCCTCAACAGGTGACCACAATGAGATGATTGATGAGCACAGGGAAGACATATCTGCGGATACCCATGAGGACGCAATGGACGCGCATGTAGAGGATATGCCTGGAGGAGATGACCACGGCGGCGGCCATGGTGAGACGGTTTTCCATGAGGAAGGTGATATCTTGGAGGGGCTTGTAAGCGTTTTTTCGGCTTTTCCGCTTCCGGCGCAAACCGGCGCAACTACCACGTTTGAATTTTTTGTAAACGAGAAACCGGATACCACTCCAGTACTTTCCGGCGCGTTGGAAATAGAGCATGAGAAATTGATGCATGTGATCGGCGTGCGTTCTGATATGAATGAGTTTTTTCATATTCATCCAACAGAGACAGAACGCGCGGGTGTTTTTTCGGTAAATCAAAATTTTTCAAAACCAGGCGTTTATAAAATTTGGTCAGAAGTTAAGCAAAATGATACCATTCATGTTTTCGGGCACCCAGAACTTTTTGTGCGCGGAGAGGGAATGGAATCAGAAAAACAGGTTTCATTTGAGCGACATGCGGTGGTGGGTGACTATCAGGTATTTTTACAACAGGGGACCATGGCAAAGAATGTGCCAACGCATCTTTCATTTGATGTGCATGATGTGTTTGCAGAGGATGTTTTGTTAGACGATTATCTTGGCGCAAAGATGCATCTTGCGATTATTAAAGATGATCTCACGCAATTAATTCATACCCACCCCGGGAGTGATTCTATAGAAGGCGCGGATGATCATCATGCATTTTCCCCGGTTATTTCAAAAGCTTATGCTCATGGAGAAGAAAATGAATCATCAGCGCCGGTGCCAAGTACGCATGAAGAGTCAATTGAATTTACTGTTGAATTTCCCGAAGCAGGACTCTATAAGGCATTCGCGCAATTTAGGCCGCACGGTATTGATATTCCTCCCGAAGAAGCGTTGGTTGCCGCGTTTTGGATTGAAGTCAAGGATATACCCAAAACCACTATATCTCCCTGGTGGATGCTGTTGATTGGGTCTCTTATTTTGATTGTGATAGTAAGCACATATGTGAAAAAATATATCGGAGAGGAAAAAGTATGAATAAATACATAACCATCGGAATAATTCTTGTAGTAGTTTTAGCGGGAGGCATTTTGTATCGCACCTATCTACTGCCGGAATCTTCAAAACCAGTGAGTACCGGAAAGGTGCGAGAGATTACTATCACAGCAGAAAAAAACGAATGGCGGTTTGCTCCTGATACTATCGAAATTGAGCGGGGCGATTTAGTAAAAATGACTGCCATCAATGAAGATGATTATGATCATGGCATTGCGATTGACGCATTCGGCATTTCCCAGCGCATGCCCGCCAATTCAACTATTACGTTTGAATTCGTTGCCACGCAGGCGGGGGATTTTCAATATTATTGCTCGGTGCCGTGCGGCGAGGGGGAAACCGAGGGCGAACACCGCACGCATTTTGATATGATCGGCACTATTACCGTTAAAGATGTGGTGAAGACAGAATGAGTTATGGTCGCAAAAAACGCAAATAGTTTTAATTGGTGTCATGTGATCTTGGCAACAAATGCGAATAATAAAAAACCACGATATTTATAGGATAAATTCCGATGGAATAAGTCGCCGAGAATAAAATAATTTTACTTTTTACACACAGTAGCCTTTAAGTAGGGATTCAAATGAATGATATTGTATACAATAAGTTTGCGATCGCAAGTGTACTATTTTATTTATTGAGTGTTGTATCGTTCAGTATTGCTTTCATTATTTCTGCATATGTGCCATTATATGATGGTTTGCTTGGTATTCTATTAGAGGAAGATAATTTTGGAATGTTTTCAATTGCATCCTTCTTTCTATCTATTTATATGGCATTACATGGCCTGTATCTTATTAAGTGGCGACATAGTGGAAGGGGGACAATGTTATGTATAACAGTCCTTATGTTGGATGTAGCAACATTTTTGTTTGCTATTATAATGTCTGTTCGTAATATAAATAGTTTGTACTAAAGATAGGTTTGTAATGTATAATTAATTTGTGACAAAACTTGTACTCAAAGTAAAAGGCATGCACTGTGCTTCGTGCTCCATCCTCATTGATAAGTTATTGGGGCAGCAGCCGGGGGTAACGTCCATAAAAACAAACTACGGCGCGGAAAAAACGGCGGTTGAGTTTGACGAGTCCAAAATTTCGCTTGAGAAGATGGACGAGTTGGTGCACAAAATGGGCTACGACATTATTCGCCCCGACGAGCAATCCGCAACTGTTGAGGAAGAAGAAGCAAAAGAAGCAAAGAAAATTGATGAAGCGCGCCGGCGCGTGATCGCGAGCTTTGTGCTTTCTGCGCCTATTATTCTCTACTACATGCTCATTCACATGTTCAACGTAACTCATGTGCATGAGTTCTTTGACTTTATCACTCTTTCTCAACCGGTAATGGGGTCAGCAGGATATGGGTCGTTCGTGGCACAATATCTTTTTTGGCTTGTAGCACAACCGTTTGCATGGGTAACGAGTTTTTTTGTTGATATCGCAAACCCCCCATTTAGTATCGATCTTAACTATTTTTATTGGATTCTTTCCACCCCTATTCAATTTATAATCGCGTGGCCGTTTTACCGCAATTCATTTACGGCAATTCGCGTGGGGTCCGCGAATATGGATGTGCTCGTGGCGCTTGGCACATCAGCCGCCTATTTTTATTCGGCAATCGGGTTTTTATTTTTCAATATTGATCACCCGTTTTGGGAATCGTCTGCCGCGCTGCTTTCGTTTATTCTTCTTGGGCGTTATTTTGAAGCGGTTGCGCGCGGGAGAGCATCCGCGGCTATTAAGGAATTGTTAAAATTAAGCGCAAAAGAGGCGCATGTCATGCGTGATGGGAAAGAAGTTACCGTACCCATAGATGATTTGAAGGTCGGCGAAATCGTGGTAGTGCGCCCGGGCGAGAAAGTGCCAGTGGATGGGGTTATTATGGAAGGAAAAACGCATATCGATGAAAAAGTGGTTACGGGAGAATCATTTCCGGTGGGGAAAACGGTAAACGACGAAGTGATTGGCGCTACTATAAACCAGGAAGGGCTTATTAAATTCAAGATAACCAAGGTTGGCAAAGACACGCTGTTGTCGCAGATTGTTGCCATGGTGGAAGAAGCGCAGGCATCGCGCGCGCCCATCCAAAACTTGGTTGATAAAATCAGTGAAAACTTTGTGCCTGCGGTGGTGGTGCTTTCCGTGCTTGTGTTTGTGGGATGGGTGTTTTTTGCGGCTCTCCCGTTTCGTACGGGCTTGGTGCGGATGATCGCGGTTCTTGTTATTTCGTGCCCGTGCGCCATGGGCCTTGCCACGCCCACTGCGCTCATTGTGGGTATTGGGAGAGCGACGAAATTCGGCATCATTTTGAAAGGCGGCGAGGCGCTTGAAAAAGCATATCGCATTCAGGCAATCGCGTTTGATAAAACCGGCACGCTTACTGTTGGGAAACCCGTGGTAACAGATGTGGTCATGTTACGGAAAGATATTATGGAAAAAGACGCGCTGCTTTTTGCGGGTGCCGTGGAAACCGGTTCTGAACATCCGTTGGCGCGCGCCATTATTGAAAAAGGAAAAGAACAAGGCGTTTTGCAAGAGGTGAAAAATTTTGAAGCGGTTGCGGGAAAAGGGGTGCGTGGCACTATCGGCATACGCGAAGTGCGTGTGGGGCAACCCTTGTACATGGCAGATCTCGGTTTGGATATCGCTCCCCATAAAAAAGAGCTTGAGCGTTTGCAGGGAGAAGCAAAAACGGTTGTATTTCTTGTTGTGGATAAACAGCTCACGGCTCTTATCGCGATGGCTGACACATTAAAGCCCCATGTGGCTGAGGCAATTTCCGCTTTGAAAGATATGGGAAAGGAAATCATCATGATAACGGGAGACAATCAAAAAACAGCAAAAGCGATTGCCAAACAGGTGGGGATCGGCCGCGTAATGGCGCAAGTTCTGCCGCAAGATAAAGCGAACGTTATTAAAAAATTACAGAAAGAGGGAAAAACTGTTGCTATGGTAGGAGACGGCATTAATGATTCACCCGCGCTCGCGCAAGCCGATGTGGGTATTGCGGTAGGTTCCGGCACGGATGTTGCGGTGCAGACGGGGCAGGTGGTGTTGGTGAAAGACGACATTCGCGATGTGGTAACCGCCATTCAACTTTCTGGAAAAACAATTAAAAAAGTATGGCAAAATTTGTTTTGGGCGTTTATCTATAACGTGCTTGCGGTCCCGATTGCGGGCGGTATTCATTTATTGGTAACACAATCGTCGTTGGGGGTGCCGGCTGATTGGGTGGTTTCGTTTTCGAGTCAGCTTGGAAGTTTCGGCCCCATATTCTATAGTTTCTCGCAAGCAACACTCCGCCCGGAAATTGCAGGGTTTGCCATGGCGTTTAGCTCGGTGTCGGTGGTAGCAAACTCACTTACACTCAAACGCTATGTGCCGCCGATGGAGCGCAAGAACGAGGAATATGTTAAGGATTTATAAAATGAATGAGCTATTAATATTAAACTATTTGTATGAATAAGTTCTTGGCTACTATTGTTGTATTGATAATAACATGCATGGCAGTGTTGGCTGTTTGGTATTTTTTCAGTGATGTGCAAACAAAAAAATTTAATATCCAGGAAGATCAAGAAAATATTGGTGGAGAAGAAATTTCTCAAGAAGAGTATGCCAACAAATTGGAATTTGATACTCATCTGAAAGTGTATATAAGCGAGATACAAATTTTACTGGAAGAATATCATTCTCAATACGGAGTGTTTCCGAAAGATTATGTCCCGCTTACAAAAAATAACCCGTTTCCTACGACAGATGTGGCAGAGCTGGAAAAAGCCATACAATACACTGCACTACAGGAAAATACTCATTATGAAATTAGAGCTCGGTTTAAAATAAGTACGAGGACGGTAATATTTTCACCAACCATATCAGCACTGCGTTATCAGGTAAAAACGGGAAATTTTATAGGAAATTAATTACATATGTATGGAAAAACTTGAATTGCATATCGAAGGAATGCATTGCGGGTCATGCGGGTGGTAGGTTGTTTATGACTCTTCAATACAGGCAGGCCATTATGGTATGATATAAACATGTACACTCTTGAAAAACGGAACCTTTTTTGGGATACAGAGGCAGGTAAAATTGATATTCAAAAGAATGCGCGGTTTGTCATAGAGCGTGTCCTTCAATATGGTGACGAAGAGGATTTTCGTTGGGCGCTTGATATGTACGGCGCAGATGTATTAAAGGATGTTCTTAAGAAAAGTAGAGTACTGGATAAAAAGTCCCATAATTTTTGGTGTATGTATTTTACTATTAATCCAGAACAATGTTTCCCAAAGCAATCAATAGGCAAACAGGGGGCGTTCTTGCGCAGGTAGGTGCATGCAATTTCATCAATGATTTTTATCTTGTGGGCGGCACGGCATTGGCGCTTCATCTTGGTCATCGCGAGTCCGTAGATCTGGATTTTTTTTCTCAAAAACGATTTGACGGCACGGTGCTTAAAAAAGAACTTTCTCAAGCTGGAACCTTCACGGTAACAAGTGAAGACGATACCACATTAAATGGCATCCTTGATGATGTTCGCGTAAGTTTCTTCCATTATGATTACAATCTTACCTATCCGCTTATTTCATTTGAGAAGATTATGCTTGCGGACGCTCGCGACATAGCTGCCATGAAAATAGACGCTGTTTCATCTCGTGGCAGTAAAAAAGATTTTGTTGATATTTATTTCTTGATGCAGGAATACGGACTTCCCGCGCTTATTAATTTTTTTGAGGAGAAGTACAAAGATATCAAATACAACAAACTTCATATACTAAAAAGTATAACGTATTTTATTGATGCGGATAGCGAACCGGATCCTATAATGATAAAACAAACTAAATGGGGAGAGATAAAAAAATCGATACAGGAAGCAGTAAAAGGGTTATTATAAGCTAAGATATTGTTGCTATGCAAAAATTAGAACTACACATTGAAGGAATGCACTGCGGGTCGTGCGCGGTGGGGATTCAGATGCTTACAAGCCAAATGGACGGTGTTTCCAAAGCGGAAGTGAGTTATGAAGGCAAAACGGGCGTGTTCGAAATTGATCCCGCGAAAGTAAAAAAAGAAGATCTCATTAAAGCAATCGCGGAGCTTGGATATACAGCGAGTTAGAAAAACGATCGTTTGGTGGCAGAAGTAAAGTACTTTTCAAAAAGAGGCTGTGGAGAGGGGATGGTCTTTTTGAAAAGTAGCTTTGCTTCTGCTCAACAGAGTTATGCATCGCTTTTTGGTGGTTCGCGTGAAGTGATGTATAATTACCGTAATGAGAAAAGAAGCGGAAGGAAAAACACGCATCGTAATACTAGGTGCCGGTTTTGCGGGCGTGTACGCTTACTTGCGTTTGCATAAGCTTTTACATGACACCAAAGAAAAGCACATTACGTTCATAAGTGAACGGGATCTTTTTACGTTTGTTCCCATGATACATGAAGTGGCTACCGGCACATTGTTGCCCTCCAGCATTACGCAGTCGATTCGGTCATTGCCACCCTGTTGCCTGAATCGTTTTATAGAAGCGCGTGTTATGCGAGTGGATATTGATGCAAAAAAAATTCTGGTTCATCATCTCAATCCTGAAGCTCCTGACCCTGGCAAGAGAATAAAAGAAGTATCCGAAGAAGAAGTGCCATTTGACTATGCCATTCTTGCTCTTGGTTCCGACGTGAATTTTTTTAATATACCGGGCGCGAAAGAACATACGCTTACGCTTAGCACATTGGAAGACGCACGCCGTGTAAAGAATCGGATTATTGAGAGTTTTGAGCAAGCGCAAATTACAAAAAGCGAAGCAGAAAAAAGGCGGCTGTTGCGCTTTGTGATTGCGGGCGGAGGTCTCACCGGAGTGGAACTTGCGGGAGAACTGGCTGATTTGCTTCATGGGGAATTGAAGAAAGCGTTTCCGCTTTTGTATCCATATGCAGAAATTCATTTGTACGAGGGGCGCGAGCGGTTTATATGTTTTGCCAATGAGTGGTTTGGGAATCGCGCGTTTCAGATTCTTTCAAGCAAGCATGTGCGGGTATTTTGCGGCATGCCGTTATCTGAAGTATCTTCTGAAGGAATCCACGCGGGAGGGGAGTTTGTTCCTGCAGGTACGGTGATTTGGACGGCAGGGGTACAGGCGCGTGAGATTGAAATTGTCTCAAAAAAGCGCGTGTTAAAAGATGTGAAATCTCGACGCATCAAAGTAAATGAATACCTGCAGGTTCTTTCTTATCCGTATTTGTTTGTTGCGGGGGATCAGGCATGGATTGAGAAAAAAGAAAGAGACCAGCCGTATCCCATGCGGGCGCAGTTTGCGGTACGAGAAGGAGAAGTTGCCGCGGAGAATATTGTGCGTTTGATGAGTAAAAAAGCTTTGAAAGAGTTTTTTTGGCGTGATAAGGGGCTCCTTGTCTCTGTGGGAAAAGGCACCGCGCTGGCTGAAGTGTCGGGAATTCAATTTTCCGGTGTGCTCGCGTGGGTGCTCTATCGGGTGGCGTATCTTTTGAAAATTGTCGGATTACGTGCTAAGTTTCGTACAGCCCTTGAATGGATACTTAATACGTTTTTACCGAGGGATATATCAAAACTTTAAAGTTTTCACATAGGATTAGATTTCGTTTTGTATCTTCTTCTATTGCTTGCAAGAAAAGTGTTCTACGATGGCCTTTTATATACATACTCGTTGGCCATAAAGAACACTTTTCTTACAAGCAATAGAGTATGGTGAGATATTATTATGGTTCCTGCGCTCGAAATAGAAAATTTGGGAAAGACGTATGGATCCGCTGTCGCGGTGAATGGTATTTCGTTTGTCATAAAACCGGGAGAGTTTTTTGGTTTTTTGGGACCAAATGGTGCCGGGAAAACAACCACTATTCACTGTATAACCGGCATTGCTCGTATTACATCCGGTAGTATCCGCGTGTATGGACATGATGTGGTGAAAGACTACCGTGAAGCGCGCAGGCACGTAGGGCTTGCTCCGCAAGAATTTAATGTGGATATTTTTAGTAGTGTCCGGGACATACTCGACTATGTGGGTGGGTTTTATGGTATGCGGAAAGCCGAACGCAAAGAACGCATCGAGCATCTTTTAGAACAGTTTGATCTTACAGAGCATGCAAAAAAAGAATTTCGTATGTTGTCGGGCGGTTTGAAACGCCGGGTAATGCTCGCGCGCGCCATGGTGCACAATCCGCCATTTTTAATCTTGGATGAGCCGACGGCAGGCGTGGATGTGGAATTGCGGCATATGTTGTGGGATTATCTCCGTGAATTAAACAAAGAAGGGAAGACAATTTTACTTACGTCGCATTATTTGGAAGAAGTGGAACTTTTATGCAATCGTGTTGCTATTATACATAAAGGATCCATAGCGGCGATTGATGATACTTCGGCATTTCTTAAAGATGGCAAACGTCTTGAGCATATGTATTTAGAAATTACAAAGAAAACAATAACTGCCGGCATATGAATATTATAGGATTGTGGACATTTGTAAGGCGGGAACTGGGACGATTTTCGCGGGTTGCCGTTCAAACATTAATTACGCCGTGGATATCGGCGCTTTTATATATTTTTGTATTCGGACGCATTGTGGGTTCACGTATTGATAATATTGGAGGCGTGGAATACATTGATTTCGTGCTCCCCGGAATTCTTATGATGAATATTATTATGGGGGCATTTATGCAAACCGCCTTTTCCTTGTACTTTCAGCGGTTCGCGCGGCACATTGAAGAAGTGTTGGTGGCGCCGCTTGCCTACTGGGAGATGATTATAGGCCATATTGTTGGTGGCGTTTTGCGCGCGATAGTAGTGGGTATGGGCATTTATGTTATCGCGGTTTTATTCAGTGCCGCGAGTTTTGCTCATGTAGGGCTTTTTATTTTTTATGCATTGTCTGTAGCCGTATTGTTTTCTCTTATTGGACTTCTTATCGGACTTTGGGCTCAAAGTTTTGAACAGCTTACTATTTTAAACACGTTTATTATTATGCCGCTAAGCTTTTTGGGCGGGATGTTTAATTCAGTCAGCATGTTACCGGCGTTACTCCAGAAGGTTGTTTTATTTAACCCTTTTTTCTATTTTATTGACGGTATTCGCTATGCTATGATTGGGGTGCATGAAGCGAGTGTGAGCACGGGAATACTCGTTATTATGGGCTCTCTTTTGGTTCTTGGGGGGTTATTGTGGCATTTGTTTCGTGTCGGATACCACATACGGGTATAAGGATGGTGGTAAGAATTATGGGATAAAAACGTCGTCTATGGTGGGTGTGGAAGAAAAAGAACAACAGATATTAACCGCTTATGATTCTTACGCGGATGCCATTTTTCGGCATTGCTATTTTCGCTTGTATGATCGTGAAGACGCTAAAGATGTGATGCAGGAGGTGTTTATCCGCGCATGGGAGTATGTGTGTGATGGGAATGCCATCGATAACACGCGAGCGTTTTTGTATCGTACGGCAAACAACCTTGTCATTGATCGTGTTCGGAAACACAAATCATATTCATTAGATGCGTTAAAAGAAAAAGGATTTGATCCGGAAGATCACGCGCAAGATGCCGCGCGGATTGCTGATATTGTATCGGGACGAGAAGTGCTTCAGGTGCTTCACCGATTAGAAGATCCATATCGAGCTGTAGTTATTATGCGCTACATTGACGACTTGATGCCGCGTGAAATTGCGTCGGTTCTCGGTGAGACGGAAAATGTGGTTTCTGTGCGGATTCATCGGGCGGTAAAAAAAGCAAAACAATTATGGGAAGGTGAATTCATACATGAAGCATAAAGATATACAAATGCATATGAAGTATGCCACCCTTACGTCGGAAGAAAAAACCATTCTTCAGCAGAAGCTTCTTCGCCGTATGCGTTCTTTACAAGTTCTGTCCCCGTTTGATTACGGGCATTTTTGGCAGTCGTTTCGAGTAGCAGCGGCCGGTTTTGCAAGCGTGGTGCTTGTAGGCGTGGGCATCTCATACGCAGCTGAAGATGCGTTACCGGGTGACACGTTGTATGCCATGAAAATAGAGGTGAACGAACGCGTGAGGACGTGGGTTGCCTTGTCTGAAGAAGCGGAGGTGGAATGGTCAGTTGTGCGGACTATGCGGCGACTTGAAGAATTGGAACGCTTGGCAACGGCAGGAGATCTGAACGATATATTGCGGGATCAAATCACGACTCGTCTTGAACAAAACACAGAAGAAGCAAATAAAGCGATTGAATCACTCAAAAAAGAACAGATAGCCGTCGCTGCGGATGCGAGTTCGCGATTGGAATCCTCTCTCCGTGTTCATGAACGAATGCTTGTGCAAGTTGCTGAAGAGCGCGCAGATATGAGTTCACAAATTGGTGTTATTCTTGATACTGTTCGCAAAAAAGCGGAAAGTGTTTCAGAAATCAGGCAAGAGATAGAAAAAGAGCTCGCGGACGCGGAAAATGATTTACTGTCGAAAGATGTGATCATAGAAGATGCAGACGCCACAAGTACACTTTCTGTGGAAGGAACAAAGGAAGAAGATGGAACGAGAGGAGTTGATAGTAAGAGAGATACAACAAATGGTCTATAGGTACTGTGATGTTGCGTCCTGCAAACATACGATCCATATATTCTTTTAATGACTATCGCCGTTTTTTAACTCATAGGGAAGCGGAGCGCTTGGAAGAATTAGCGCGTCAGCTTCTTGGTAAACGTATTATACATATTAGCGCGACGGACACAGGTGGCAGAGTCGCTGAAATTCTAGAGAGCTTGGTGCCGTTTGAACAAAGTTTGCCGGTGGAAAGTATGTGGCGTGTGCTTACAGTGAGACATCCCTTTTTTTCCGTAACAAAAAAGATTCATCATGCGTTGCAAGGGTCGCGCGCCACGGTAGGTGCAGATGGTATTTCAGAAGGAGAATGGCAATTCTATTTTGAACAAAGCAAAGATATCGCATACGCGATAGCTGGTGTTCACGCAGATATCTTACTTATTCACGATGTCGAGTTGCTGGCGGCAGGGCGCATTGCTGATACAAGCGCAAAAAAAGTATTTTTCATGCACGCAGATGAACCTTTCGGCAACAAGGTTTCTATGCGTCTTTTGCCTTGCCAAGAAGGATATTATTTGTCTTTTCTTGGTGGAGATTCATTATGGACGGATGCAGAGGATGACAGGCATCTGTCTTTTTTGGCTTGGAAAGCGCTTGACTATCTTGAATTATATGCTGAGGCTTTGCGTATGTTTTAAGCAACCATAGAGCTTCTCCTGATCTTCCCGATGAGAACGCTCTACGGTACCATTCAAGCGTATGAAGCGACTTTACCAAAAGGTCGCTTTTTTGAACGGTCACATGAGGACTTTTTACCTTGATTTTATGTTGAGATAGGCTATGATAAAACGAGTGAAAGATATTCTCAAAGAATTCGAACAAGAACTTGCAAGCGCGAACGCATGGTTTCGTGGGGAAATCGCATCGCTTCGCACAGGGCGCGCAACGCCTGCGTTGGTGGAAGATTTGCTCGTGGATTCCTATGGCACAAAAACTCCTTTAAAGCACATTGCTTCCATTTCCGCGCCTGATGCTCGGTCGTTGGTTATTCAGCCATGGGACAAAGGCGTGCTTGAAGCAATCGGGAAAGCTATTGAGAACTCGTCTTTGAATTTCGCGCCCATTGCCGACGGAGATCATATTCGGTTGACATTGCCTCAGCTTACCGAAGAGCGGCGAAAAGATCTTCTTAAAATTCTGAATGGGAAAACAGAAGAGGCGCGCATGAAAACACGGAGAACCCGCGATGACGCATGGAAAGATATTCAACAGTCTGAAAAAGATAAAATTATTTCAGAAGATGAAAAGTTTCGCGTAAAAGACGAATTGCAGAAAAAAATGGACGGATTCAACATAGAATTGGAGAATCTGCGAGAAAGAAAAGAAAAAGAAATCATGGAAGTATAAATTTCTAATATAACGTCTTGCGATGACCCAATTTTGGTCATCGCAAGACGTTATATTAGAAATTTTTAATGTAAATATTATCACCTGAAGTTTTATGCTTACATTCTTACTTTTTTTATTGGTTATTGCTGTGCTTGTGCTCTCTCACGAGTTCGGTCATTTTATTGTTGCCAAGTGGAAAGGAATGCGGGTGGACGAGTTTGGGTTTGGATTTCCACCGCGATTATTTGGCAAGCAACATGGAGAAACATTCTATTCTTTTAATTTATTGCCGTTTGGCGGGTTTGTAAAAATTTGGGGTGAAGACGACGCAGATGGCGCAAACGATCCGCATAATTTCGCGGCTCGTAGCGCGTGGGATCGGTTTTTGGTGCTTGTGGCGGGGGTAGGAATGAATTTTGTGCTTGCGTATGTTCTTTTTACTATTGGACATGGCATTGGCATACCAGGCGTAGTGGGCGCAGGGGAAGATGCGCGTGATGCGATGGTGCGCGTGGTGGATGTGATACCCGGGTCTCCTGCGGCCGAAGCGGGCGTAAAAGCAGGAGATTCTATTCTTGAATTGATACCTTCCTCTGATACGGAAAGTTCTTGGCATCCCGTAACGGTACATGTTTCGGAAATTGAGCAGGTGCAAAATTTTGTAAAAACACACGCGGGTGGAGATATAACCATGGTGGTGGAACGAGTGAATGAAGAACTGCGTTTGCCAATTAGGCTTCGGAAAGAAGCGCCTGCGGGAGAGGGCCTTTTAGGGATTGCGATGGCAAAAGTTGGTATCATACGAACCGCTTGGTATCGGGCGCCTTGGGAGGGGTTGTTAACGACCATTGCTACTACAAAATTTGTAGCGGGAGGTCTCGCATTCTTTTTCGCGAATATCGTTAGCTCGGATGTGATAAATTCCGTCGCGGGGCCGGTAGGTATTGCCAAAGTCGCAGGGCAAGCAAGCGCGCTTGGGTTCGCGTATCTTTTGCAGTTGATAGCAGTGCTTTCTATCAACCTTGCCATTTTAAACATTTTGCCCATTCCCGCGCTGGATGGCGGGCGGGTGCTGTTTTTGATAATTGAAAAACTACGCGGAAAACCGATAGGCGTGCGCGTAAGTCAATTTGCCCATACGTCTGGATTTATAGTGCTGATTCTTTTGATGCTGGTTGTTACGTATTTTGATTTGACGAAGATTTTTTGAAAATAAGTAATAACTTGTTAAAATTTAGTCATGGAATCACCTGAATTTAATGGAGAATCTCATGTTGAGCAGGCTGATAAAGTCATATTTGCCTGCTTTGAAAATCCCGATACACTATCTCCCGAGTCCAAAGAAAAAATAGACCAAATAAAAAAGGAGGGGGTGAATATAGATTGGCATGCGACACAAGGCGAACTAGAAAAAAGAGATATGAAGCATGGTTGCGACGATGGCTCATATGCAATTTCTCCTGTTGACAGTAAAGATAAATATTCGGAAGGATACTTTATCTGTCTTGGTATAGTTGCCGTAGGTAGAAACAGGGAAGGAGAAAACATATCTTTCATGTCTCACCAAAATCCCGGAGCAACATTTGTGGAAGAAATTGAGGAAAAATTTAGCGTTAATTTAGCTGAATGTCTCACGACGTTAAAGGAACAATCAATAGAAGGATCAATCGATATTGTCTTTTTAGGTGGGCAGTATCCACGATTTGACAGCTCAATAACCGAAGAATACTACTGGGATGCCTATGAAGAATCAATGAATAAGATGCGCGATATAGTTTTCTCAACCATAAATATTGAGCCGACAATTATTACAGGTCCAAAGACCGAGGAAGATGCAACAAAAGAGAATGAAACAAACGCATATTTTTCTACTCACGACAGGCGTTTGTATGTAGTGCAAGATGATTATACACTCGGTCAGGCAGGTCGGGTATCAGATATCCAAAAGATTTATAAAAGATGATTGTGCCAGAAATAAAAAAAGGGCGCTATCGGCACTATAAAGGAAAGGACTACTTGGTAATCGGCGAGGGATGCCATCACGAAACACGAGAGCCGATGGTTTTGTATGTGCCCCTATACGGTGAGTTTCGCATTGAGATACGACCGAAAGAAATGTTTTTGGAAGAAGTAGACATGCCGGAATATAACTACAAAGGCCCGCGGTTTCGATATATAGTGGAGGATGAAAAGTAAAACAGGAAGGAACCTTTATGAAATACAACAAGCTGGTTCGAAACGAGATTCCCCGTATCATAAAAGAAAAGGGACAGACACCGACATGTCGAATTGCAATTCCGGGTGAACGCCGCAATTATGCAGTAGAAAAATTATGGGAGGAAGTGCGGGAATACGCGGACGCAAAAACGAAAGAAGGAAAATTGGGCGAACTCGCGGATATATTAGAGGTTGTGCGTTTGCTTTGTAAGGTTGATAAGATTTTTTTTAAGGAAGTGGACAACGCGCGGAAAAAGAAAGCAAAGAAACGAGGCACATTTAGTGAGTGGGTTATTCTTGAACAAGTGGTATAGTATCGCAAGCGGCTTTCCAAAGCCGCTTTTCTTGTTTCAACCTGTTGAGCTTTCATGGTACGATATATTTATAAAAAATTCCTAAATATATCGACGGTCGTTCATTATTTTAGGAATTATATTTTGATTCTATTCATCATGTACGAACATAAGAAAAAATTGATAAGCGGTTGGAGTAATGAGTTTCTTCCTCAATTGCCGGAATACAACGAAAAATTGCCCGTTAGCGATGTGGTGTTGGGTATTATAGGTATTGCTGGGATTGTGAGTATTGCCATTTTGGCACCCAATGCTGTTCAGATACTCAAATACGTAGAACCAAAACGTTGGAAAAAAAATAATCCGCGTTACCGGATAAGCGAGACTCTGCAAAGGTTTATTAAGGATGGTATTCTTGCTCTAGATCATGTGGAAGGAGAAACACCCCATGTGCGACTTACCAAGAAAGGAAGAATGCGCTTTGAAAAACTTCAGTTTTATAAAAACTCACCTGAACCATGGGATGGTAAATGGCGTATAGTGATGTTTGATGTAATAGAAAAACGTCGTAAGATAAGAAATCATCTTCGTGTTGAACTTCGGAATATAGGGTTTCGAAAACTGCAGAATAGTGTGTGGGTATATCCATATGATTGTGAAGAAGTTCTTGCCTTACTTAAGACTGATTTAAAACTAGGATACGAGGCGCTTTATTTTGTTACAGAGAAAATGGGAGGGGATGCATATCTTCGGAGATTGTTTTTTTTACCAAAACAGACATAGAAATACAAATATAGAGATACTGCACAGTAGAGGATAAAAAAGTTCGTGTGAAATAACCTGTCGTGGAATTCCTAAAATAATGGACGACCGTCGATATGTTTAGGAATTTTATACATACGCATGTATATGCCTGCACAATTGCTATGTGATGAAAGATATGCTAAACTCTTAAGGAAAATGATACAAGGAGGTGGTTTGTGTTTAAAAGGGAACGATTGCAAAAATTAAGCGGATGTAGACTGCGTGGATACGTATTGCAACTTGTGTTCACTCCTACGGAGCTTGCCCAGATAACAAATGTAAAGTCAGAGGATATTCATAAGTTATTCAGGCGGACAACAATCCCGAATGGTGATATTGGCGTGGAGCATGCCGAATGGCTTCTCTATGATAAGTTGTATATGATTTACAGTATTGTCTCGTCGCTCTTGAGGTTTGTTGGTTACGAAAAAAATGCAGATATTCGTATGAGAGAGTTCCTCACGGAAACAAGCATGTTTCGTTGTATGAAGGAAGAGCCGCCTTGGTATCCTTTGCCGAACGTGCCCTCGAGAACATTTCCGGCTTGGCAGCCAAAAAATTTGCGTGAATATCTTTTGGAGGGCCGCATGGTTGCCGTGCAAAATGCGCTTCTGTGGTTCCATGAAAACTGACAAGTAGCTCCTTCTTTCAGAGGCCTGGTTTTTCCAGGTCTTTTTCTTGTGCAATGCTCGGCTTTGCACATTTTTTCATTTTTTGCCTAATTTCGGGTTTTTTCCTATACTGCATGCATATGCAAAGAATGTCGCAATTGTTTACCAAAACCCGACGGGAGGCCCCGGCGGATGAATCAAGCCGAAATGCCCAGCTGTTGATTCAAGCAGGCTTTATTCATAAGGAAATGGCCGGGGTATATTCGTATTTGCCGCTTGGGCTTAGGGTAATCAATACTATCAAGCGTATTGTTTCTGCCGAGATGGAAGCTTTGGGATCCCAGGAACTTATTATGTCAACAATACAAAACAAAGACATATGGGAAAAAACAAACCGGTGGAGCGATGAGGCGGTGGATGTGTGGTTTAAGTCGCAATTAAAAAACGGAAATGAAATCGGGTTCGGGTGGTCGCATGAGGAACCTATCACAGACATGATAAAAGGGCACATAGCGAGCTATGCGGACCTGCCGCGGTATGTGCACCAGTTTCAAAATAAATTGCGGAACGAGGTGCGGGCAAAAAGCGGCATCATGCGCTGTCGCGAATTCATCATGAAAGACATGTATTCCTATTCTTTGACTGAAGAACAACACATAGCGTTTTATGCTAAAGCGACTGATGCGTATATGAATGTATTCCGAAATGTCGGACTTGGCGATCGTACATTTGTTACGTCGGCATCCGGTGGATTATTTACGGAAAAATTCAGCCACGAATTTCAGACAGTATGCGAGGCGGGCGAGGATGTTATTTATGTACACAAAGACGGTACGCATGCGCTCAATGGAGAAATCTTTACTGATGAAACTCTGCAGAAAATGAACGCGGAGAGGTCTGACTTTGAACAGAAAAAAGCGGCAGAGGTTGGGAATATTTTTACGTTCGGCACAAAAAAATGCGAGGAGTTGGGGTTGTATTTTACTGATGCGGAAGGAAACAAGAACATGCCTTTTCTTGGCTCGTATGGCATCGGCATAACAAGGCTGATGGGGGTCATCGCAGAAGTTTTTTCAGACGACAAGGGTCTTGTCTGGCCCGCCTCTGTTGCGCCCTATGACGTGCATGGTATTGTATTGGATGGTAAAGAAAGAGAGGCAGAGGGTATAGTTCAAGCATTGGAGCAAAAAGGTATGAATGTGATGTATGATGACCGCGCTGACCGTACGGCGGGTGAGAAATTTGCCGATGCGGATTTGATTGGTATTCCATGGAGAATCGTTGTAAGTAAACGCACCATGGAGAAGGGAATGGTGGAGGTAAAGAATAGACAACGTTCGGCAATAGAATATGTATCAGAGGCAGGTATTGTTGAGAAACTCAAAACTGTATAGATTCGTTTTTTAGGGTATCCCGCCTCCCATGGTGGAATAATCGTTTCACTCCTTAATTTTTTGGCACATATGTTCAATAGATTATTTAGATTTTTCTCCAAAGACATTGGTATTGACCTCGGAACGGCCAACACATTGGTGTATGTTCAAGGGGATGGTGTTGTGATAAACGAACCGTCTGTTGTTGCCATAAATCAAAAAACAAATCAGGTGGTCGCGGTGGGGAACGAAGCACGGCGCATGGTGGGGCGTACGCCGGCACACATTGTAGCGGTGCGTCCGTTAGTGGAAGGGGTCATTTCTGATTTCGAGGTAACGGAAGAAATGATGAAATATTTTATCCGCAAAGTGCACAACGTGCGATACGGTTTTTTGGCGCGTCCGCGCGTGGTCATCGGTATTCCTTCTGCCACTACCGAGGTAGAGCGGCGAGCAGTACGCGATGCGGCGGTGAACGCGGGCGCTCGGGAAGTTTATCTTGTGGAAGAACCCATGGCCGCGGCAGTAGGTATTCGCATGCCGGTACAAGAGCCGGTAGGAAACATGGTTGTGGACATAGGCGGCGGCACTACGGATATTGCAGTTATTTCCTTGGGCGGTATTGTGGCATCGCGTAATATAAAAATAGCGGGTGATAAATTAAACGAAGACATTATTACATTTACGCGTGACGAATTTAAGATGCTCATTGGAGAACGTACCGCGGAGGATATAAAAATGGCAATCGGTTCTGTGTGGGACGGCGATGAAGAAATGGAAACCACTATGCGCGGAAGGGATCTTATTACCGGTCTGCCGCGCGAAGTGCTTATTTCGAGTACAGACATGCGGGAAGCTATTTCCCGTTCCATAAAGCTTATTATAAGCTCTATAAAAGCTACCGTAGAAGATACGCCACCGGAGTTGGTCGCTGATATTATGCATCGCGGCATCGTGCTCGTGGGCGGCGGCGCATTGATTCGCGGGCTTCCCAATATTATTGAACGTGAAACGCGGATGCCGGTGCGGATTGCGGATGATCCATTGACTGCTGTTGTGCGTGGAACCGGCATTATCTTGGAGGATCTCGACATATTGCGTAATGTCCTTTTGGAACATGAAAACGATGTGGTGGTATAGGCGAAAAACGCTATCCATCCTGCTTATGTTTGCGATAGGGCTTGTCCTGTATTTTGGAAACAGCATACATGCGCTGTTGCTGGATGGTTTTCGTCCTGTGATGTATTCATTTACAAAGATGGGCTATGTGGTTGGCGATGTGCTGGATGTATTTTTACATAGTTCGCGGCGAGCGGAAGAAATCCGTCAGCTTCGTCTCAAGAATCAAATACTTGAGACAGAACGTGTTTTTGGTGAGAATATAAAAAGAGAGAATGAGGAATTACGCGCTGTGTTGGGAAGAACGGAGGATAGAACGAAATTGGTATACGCGCGCGTGGTTGGACATTCCTCTTCGCGTGTAGATGACTTTTTGGTGGTGGATGCGGGAGAGCGCGAAGGAGTGAAGAAGGATATGCCTGTGCTGGTTGCTGAGGGTACTATACAAATAGGAACGATTGCGGACGTTGCGTCGCACACTTCGGTTGTGCGTCTTCTCTCTCATGTGGGTGAAAAAATAAGTGTCTCATTACCCGAGTCTGGTGTTTTGTCAGTAGCGACAGGGCAGGGCGCTGGTGTGCTTGAAATACAGGTGCCAGCCAGTATCCCGGTGCGCAAAGGAGAGCCATTGTTTTCGGTTGGTCCGCCAGACTATATGCTTGGGTATATAGAACAAATAGAAAAGTCCGATGCGGGACCTTTCCAAATAGCGCGCCTCAGCCATCCCATTACTCTTACGGATGTGCGTCGCGTTTACATTGTTATAAGTGTGTCTTATGAATAAGGTATTAAAAAATATGGCGGCGGGCGGGGGAGTAGGCGCACTCTTTTTGTTTCAGATTATTGTTGCTTCCGGAAGTCCAAATTTTTTGTTTTTTCCGGCCGCCTCATTGTATCTTGCTACTTACATGACGCCGCCGTTTGCATTTGTGTTGGGAGTTCTTATGGGCAGTATCTGGGATAGTGTTTCTCTTGCGCCTTTTGGTGTGCATGCGCTCGGTCTTGGAGGGAGTATGGCAGGTGTAAGTTTATACATGAAATTGATGGATGAACGGAGTATAGCCGCGCGTGGGTTCGTGGCTTCTCTCGTGTGGGGAATATACACCATAGTTCTTGGAGCACTGTATCTCTTTTTGGAAAAAGAATCTCAAGTGATCATGCTGTACGGATATGATAGTCTCTTGGGTTTTTTAACTCTATTGGTGGCAATGGGTAGTCACGTGGTTTTACTAAAATTATATAGACGCGCATAAATCAAGTATGAATTACCAAAGAAAACTTACCGTGGAGGAAACCTTAGTTGATACAGAAAATTTGCCCGGGTTTGATACCACGCGGTTTGAAGGAGTTTTTGAACGTCCTATAAGCACGCGGGTATTTTGGACAGTCGGCGGTATTTTTTTTGTTATAGGCGGTCTTCTTGCCGTTCGCGCTGGATATCTTATGCTTGCCCAAGGAGGAGCGTACGCCATGCGGGCGGAGGATAATCGGCTTGTGCATCAGACCATCCTTCCCGAGCGTGGTGTTATTTTTGATCGCGTGGGTGTTCCCCTTGCATACAATGTGCCGGGTTTTCGCGTAGTGGTGGATACGCGCGAAGCTCAAAAAAATGTACTTTTGCCTCGTCTGGAGGAATTGGCTCGCCTGTTAAATCGTGACAGCGCGGAGGTTGTGGGGATTATAGAGTATCATTGGGGGCAAGGAGAGATCGTGGTTGATTATATACGTGAGTGGAGCATCGCAAACGATATCATGACGCGTTTCAAAGATGAAGACTCTATTCAGGTGGTACCCATGCCGCTTCGCGCCTACATGCCGCATCCTGCATTTGGACATGTGGTCGGTTATGTTGGCGCCGTTACCGAAGAAGACATAGCGAAGGATCTTTCTATGATTGGATGGATGGAAGCCGGAAAAACAGGAATTGAAGGAGCATATGACGGAGTTTTGCGCGGAAACCCGGGTGTAAAGATTGTAGAGACAAATTCTCATGGCGCGGTATTGTCCGAAGGGGTATATAGGCGCGAAGATCGGGGAGGAAATCTCACACTAAGTATTTCCGCTGATTTACAGAAAATTACCTATGAGGCAATTCAAAAAATAGCGGAGGAACGAGGATTTGCTGGTGGCTCCGCAGTAGCGCTTGATGTAAAAACGGGAGATGTCCTTGCATTAGTAAGTTATCCGGGGTTTGATGCCAACGTCATGAGTACGGGTGTCCCGCGAGAAGAAGTTTCCCGTATATTATCAGACAAAAACCATCCGTTATTTTTTCGCGCCGTTATGGGGCTCTATCCGCCTGCCTCCACCGTAAAACCATTTCTTGCCGCTGCCGTTCTTGACGAGCATGTCATAGATCCAGAAAGGGTCATATACACGGAAGGGCGCATCGTAGTTCCAAATCCATTTGATCCTGACCATCCGGCTATTTTTAAAGACTGGAAAAATCACGGCCCCATTAATATGCTACGAGCTATCGCTGTCTCTTCTGATGCATATTTTTATACAGTGGGCGGTGGTCATGGCGCTATTAAGGGGTTGGGGGTTGAGCGGATGCATGATTATTTCTTGCGGTTTGGTTTTGGTCAGCCTACAGGTATTGATCTTTTAAGCGAAGAGGATGGATTGGTGCCGGACAAAGCATGGAAAGAGCGGACGTATCCCGATGATCCATTGTGGCGCGTGGGGGATTCTTATAATATGAGTATTGGGCAGGGTTGGTTTCTCGTGACTCCGCTTCAGATGGCACGAGCTACATTGGCGCTTGCTCGCAAGGGAGAACTTTTACAGCCGCGTCTTGTACAGACGATTGCCCGTGATGGAAAGAAAGAACTCAGCGACATCCTTAGTACTCAGACACCGCTTCCCATTTCTATAAGCGGCTCAAGTCTGGATATTGTGCAGAAAGGAATGCGCTTGGCGGTAACGGAGGGCACGGCGATGGGTGTTGCCAGTATAAGACTGCCCGTTGCGGCAAAGACAGGTACAGCTGAAGTTGACAAGTCAGGGCGTACTCATTCATGGTTTATCGGATTTTTACCCATAGAAGACCCCAAGCTTGTACTTGTAGTAAACATGGAGAATGGGCCTGCGGGAAATCTTGTTGGCGCTACAGCCGTGGCACATGAAATCTTACAGTGGTGTTTTCCACAGGGTTTGTTGACAAACAACTGTTAAATAGATAGGATAGGGACTCATATATGGACGATCGAAATAAAAATAACGATTCCACAACTCCTCTCAACGATGCAGGCGGGCAAAGTGTTGAATACATGAGTCGTGAGGGATACGAGAAGCTCAAAATAGAACTTGAGACTCTCAAGACGCAGGAGCGCATTCAAATTGCAGAGCGTTTGGAATACGCGAAGAGTTTGGGAGATCTTTCTGAAAACGCGGAATTTGATGCCGCAAAGGAAGAGCAGATGCTGAACGAAATGCGCATTGGAGAACTGGAGCAATTATTGCGTCGTGCTACTGTTGTTGATAAACGCGTTTCCACCACATCAATTGGAATCGGTTCAACTATTGTGGCGCGCATGAAGGAATCGAATAAAGAAGAAACATACATAATGGTTGGGTCTTCCGAGGAAGCAGATCCTCTTACGGGTCATATTTCTCATGAGTCTCCGTTGGGACGGGCGTTTTTTGGTTGCAAAAAAGGAGAAGTGATAACTGTTACAACTCCACGCGGAGCCTCGGAATATGTTATAGTGGCAATTAGCTAGGATCTAGAGAGACAGGCTCTAGGCGCTAGAATTCAATGTTGGAAGAAATTCGCCGAATACGGCTTCATAAAATTGAACTTCTGCGGGAAAATGGCATGGATCCGTATCCATCGGATCCAAAACGCACGCATACCATCCATAACGCGCACGCTGATTTTTTGTCTTTAGAACATTCCGGACAGCCTATTTCCATTGTAGGGCGCGTGCGTGCCATGCGAAGCCATGGCGGTTCCACGTTTTTAGATATAGAAGATGGCACAGGTACATTGCAAGGTTATCTCAAAGAAGACATATTAGGAAAAGATTCCTACGATTTTTTTAATTCTGTCGTAGACGTAGGGGACATTATAGAAGTATCCGGCACGCTGTTTGCAACCAAAAAAGAAGAAGAGACATTGAAGGCTGCAGAATGGCGCATGCTTGCAAAATCTCTGTTGCCTCTGCCGGAAAAATGGCACGGATTGGAAGATGTTGAGGAACGGCTTCGCCGCCGCTATCTTGATCTCATAATGGATCAGAACGCCAGAGATTTGTTTGTAAAAAAATCTCTTTTTTGGCAGGAAACACGCACGTTTTTAATACGGGAAGGCGGGCTAGAAGTGGAGACTCCGGTGTTAGAAAGAATTCCTGGCGGCGCTGATGCTGAACCATTCAAGACACACTTAAATGCTTTAGATATTGATCTGTATCTTCGGATTGCTCCGGAACTTAATTTAAAACGTCTTATTGTCGGCGGCTATGATAAGATATTTGAAATCGGAAGAATTTTCAGGAACGAAGGTATAGATCGCGAACATTTGCAAGATTATACGCAAATGGAGATGTACTGGTCTTATACCGATTATAAACAGCTCATGCAGATAGTTGAGCGTCTTGTTACATGTGTTATAGAAAAAACACTTGGGGGTTTAACTCATGCGTATCAAGATAGAATGATAGACTGGTCTTTGCCGTGGAAGCAGATAGATTACTATGATGTCTTTCACGAATACACCGGATTACATTTGGCTGGCGTATCCGAAGAAGAATTAAAAACGTACGCTCGCAATAACAGCATTGATACGCAAAAACATGCGGGACGCGGCAGGTTGATAGATATTATATTTAAAAAGAAGGTCAGACCCAACCTTTGGGAACCCGGGTTTTTAGTTTTGCCGCCGGTTGATATCGAACCGCTTGCCAAGCGATGGTCTGAAGATACGGGCAGGGTTGAGCGTTTTCAGATTGTGGCGGGAGGATCGGAACTTGGCAAAGGATTTTCGGAGTTAAATGATCCTTTTGATCAGCGAGAACGTTTTAGGGAGCAAGCTCAACTTGGCAAGGCGGGAGATACAGAAGCGCAGAGAATGGACGAAGATTTTGTGGAAGCATTGGAATACGGCATGCCGCCGACAGCCGGTTTCGCGTACTCAGAGCGGTTGTTTGCGTTCTTACTGGATCGCCCAATCAGGGAAACGGTGTTTTTCCCCTTAATGCGGCCGAAGTAATATATTAAATTAAATCTATGTCTCCAGAAGGAAAAAAATTTCACTTTGATGTTGAAGTTGAGGAGTTTCCAGATTCTGTTCTTGTGGGATTACCAGAACAAGTAGAGCGAGATATAGCAAAGGAATCACTAAATAGTCCGCTTTCGATTACGAGGCGTATGCTCTTAGAGGCAGAGATTCCTGATGAAGAAGTGGAGCGGTATGTTCAGGCGGTTTGGGAATTTGCAGGACGTAAGTCAGTTGTTGAGCTGAATAAGGAGGGAGCTTTTGGGTTTGCGCCCCAAGAAATGTATTTTGGTTCCCATGTTATATTTAGCCAACAAGTTTCGGCAATGCCGGATTTGTTAAAGAATGGACCCTTTAAGCCGCATTTTGGCAAAAAAGAAGGTTTTACATTAAGCACCAAAACCATAGATGGGGAAAAAGTTCTGGAGTCTATTGTCGGTGCCAGTGAGAATCATAAAGATCCCACAGCATTTGAAAAAACGCTGGTAGTATTGAATCGTCTTATGTATAGGTTCCATGAGCCCATTCATATCAATCAAGGCTTAGCGCCAGGCGACCGTTTTAATCGCTTGAAAGATCATATAGTACTGGAAGATCTTGTTGATACAGAACATGTAACGGCATATTTGCGGGAACATACAAGCATGGGTGATGGTTTTGAGATATCCAAAGCAGATTGGATGGATGAGTCGTTGCTTATTATGCCAAATCCACTAGAAGATTCTGAAAAAAGTATGTATTGGACTGACTTGCTCATCGCCAACAATGAGGCGACCATGGATATATTAGCAGATGATGCAGTATCTGGATATTTGCGTAGTAATCCCGAAACAATGGTTTGGCTACACAATACGCTTGCTTATTATATGGAAGGTTTGCGAACGCTCAAGGAACGGTTGAGTAAGGATTTCGACAGAGATGATTCAACGCAGGAAGAAATGAATAAAAAAATACTTCAGGAAATAAAGAGCTCGTTAGGATTTTTAACGCGTCCTTATTTTGCCGCTTTTGAGTCATCTCTTGAGGCGGAGGAATTTTTACAAAATAGTCACTCCAAAAAGCTAGGCCGCAACGTATCCGGTGAAATTGCGAAAGTCGCGCCGTTTGATTATGCAGAGGTGTTAAATATTATGGGGGACATAGAGAAGTTGATGTATTTTCAATATGCGGTTCATGACCACGCGCCTGGTAAACCCAAGAGGTTTTTAGGAACTACGGTGGCGGATTTGGCGACACATACATTTCCTTCGGGAGTAACACATTTTTTGGCTAGTGAAAAAACGGCAGATAGATATATACCTCAGTCAGATCCCATCACTCATGACGGGATCTACAATACCGCCTCATTGTTTGCATCAATGGTTGAAAAAGGGTTTTCTAAAGATGTTATTAAAAACACATTAGAAGGTATCAATGATTTTTTGGATCAAGAAGATGAGGAAGGACTTATTCGTGCAAAGGAAAAGCTACAAAAAGAGTACAGTATTGAAATTAGCATTACTGATCTCAAGGAAATGTACAGAGTTTATGAATATCTATATTTTGATGAGTTATTAGATGCAAACTATCCATATAATTTTTTGGTTAGAAAAGAGGTACTTAAAAAGCTCAAGACGGTAGCTCCAGAAGAAGCGCACAAACTTATCCGGGGAATGTTTTCTTTTGAAGCGCAGACTTCTAAAATAGATACTTTTCTTCTCACGGGCTTTGGCCGATATGTGAAAGGAAAATTAGTGATACGTCTGTGGGAAGAGATTAAGAATGATAAAGAATTGGGTATTTTTAATCTTGATGTACCAAGGCTTTCCAAAGACCAACAACAGGAAATGGAGACTATATACCAAGAGCTAAACAAAGAAGCTGATGGAGTAGATTATGAAGATTTGATTGCAAAGGTTGCTGACATAAAACGGCAACAATAAATATCTCAGAATCACTCGAGGATTGGCCGATTGAGAAAATAATGCGACGGATCGTTGAAAAGAATAAATATCTTGATCGAGATGTTGTGTACGAGACGTTGATGGAAGAATTACCAGCAGGAGAAACAGGATAGAGCGAATATAAACCTGTGGAAAACATGTGTGGAACGTTGCCAGATATATTACGGGTTCATAAAAAACGGCTTAAAATAAGGCGTTTTTTATTTTGTGTGACAGAGTGGTATTTCATTGGTATAGTGTAGGCGTAAGTGGTATATTTGTGTATGAAAGTGGGAGTAAGTGGGATAGTTTAAATTTTTGGTATGTTTCTTGGCGAATACAAACACAACCTTGATACAAAAAAACGGCTTTCAGTGCCGTCGAAGTTTCGGCGCGAGTTGGGCGGGAGCGTGGTGCTTACGCGCGGATTGGATTTGTCTTTGTTTCTGTATCCGCGCGAAGAGTGGGAACGCATTGCTGAAAAATTGAGCGCTCTTCCCGCAGGGCAAGCAACTACGCGCGGGTTCGTGCGTTTGATGCTCGCGGGCGCGGAAGAAATCGCGCTTGATGCCTTAGGGCGCATGCTTATTCCCGAACACTTGAGAGCGTACGCGCGGTTACGTCAGCAGGTTGTTATTACCGGCGTATATAACCGGCTTGAGATTTGGGATGAGCAATTGTGGAACAACTACAAAAAAAAGGTGGAAAAAGATGCGGATATGCTTGCGGAAAAATTAGGGGAGATTGGCGCATTTTGAGGGGGCGCTAAGAAACCTTGAATAATGAAATATGATGTCATCGGATGTCTGTTGCGTAATTCAAAGCAGGAAAAACCCATGCACATACCTGTACTACTAAATGAAATCTTAGACCATCTTAATCCACAGCCGGGCGGCGTGTTCATTGACGCAACCATAAATGGCGGCGGACACGCAAGAGCAATAGCGGAGCGCATTGGAAAAGAGGGAAAACTTTTAGGAGTAGATCGTGATCATGAGCTTGTTGAAAAATTACAAGATTCAGATTTTACGGTTGCATGTGATACGTTCGCGAATATTCGGCATATTGCTGAAACGCGCGGATTTTCAAATGTAAATGGGATAATCTTTGATCTTGGATTCAGTTCTTTTCATGTAGAATCATCCGGAAGAGGGTTTTCATTTCTTCGCGATGAACCGCTTGATATGCGCTACGACACCGATTCAGGTATATCAGCGAAGGATGTGGTTAATACATGGCCTGAAGATAAACTGCGCAACATAGTATTCACATTAGGCGAAGAACGCTTTGCGCGCCGTATTGTGCGGCGCATAGTAGAACAGCGCGAGCGCGGACGCATAGAAACTACCGCGGAGTTGGTTGAAATTATACGAAAGGCGGTACCGGGTTCGTATCGTCGGGGTCGAATTCATTTCGCAACACGAACATTTCAGGCATTACGCATGCGCGTGAATGATGAATTGGAACATGTTGCGAAAGGAATTGCGGAGGCAATTTCTTTATTGGCAACAGGCGGGCGCATAGCGGTTATTTCATTCCATTCGGGAGAGGATCGCATTGTGAAAGAGTGCTTCCGTGAAGAAGAACGAAATGGCATCTTACGCCGCATTACAAAAAAACCCATACGCGCTTCTGCCCAGGAGTGCAGAGAAAATCCTCGTTCCCGGTCTGCAAAATTGCGTGTAGCCGAACGTATCACATAAAAACATTATGAATATGTATAAAAAAGCTCCACAGATAATGATCTTATTCACGCTTTGTTTTGTCGCGTTTGGAGCTCTTTATATTTACGGCATAAACAAAATTGCTGTTCATACCTATGGCAAGTCAGCTGAGAATAAACACCTCGCGGATGTAGAGGAAGAATTGCGGGCACTAGAGACAGAGCGTACTCATTTAGCTGTTGGTTCTTGGTTGGAGGCACGGGCTCGACGGTATGAATTGGTTGCAGGGGGGAACGTGCATGTTCTTTCACATGATACATCTGTTGCCCGTGCAGAATAACATACTAGTATGAATCGATTTACTGTTTTGGGAGGTCTTTTGGTCGGTATGGCGGGGGTAGTTCTTATACGCCTCTTTTTTCTCCAGGTTTCTTATGCGGATGTATATGGAGAAACGGCGGCAAAACAGCACGCAATCGCGTTTTCATCGCTTCCCACAAGAGGTGATATTTTTTTCTCGGATAGGCAGGGAGCATTGGTGCCTGCCGCTGTTACAAAACGCGCGTATATGCTTGCGGGTAATCCGCAAAAAATTACTGATATCGCAGCAGCGTATGAAGAATTGGCACGCATCATGAATTTTGACAAGGAAGAATTTTTTTCACGTGCTTCGGCTACAAGCACGTACGCGGTGTTTCTGAAGGACATTCCCAAAGAGAAAGCGGAGGAAGTTATGCGTTTGCAAATTCCTGGCGTATGGATTGCGGGAGAGGAAGGTCGGATATATCCGGAGGGATTAATCGCAAGCCATGCGCTTGGTTTTGTGGGATATGTGGACAATGAACGCGTCGGAAGATATGGAATTGAACAGCAATATGAAAAAATACTCGCCGGTTTTTCAGGAGATTCTACCGATAGAAGATCGAAAGGAGGCTTTCTGTCTTCATTTGGAAAAACATCACTCACAGAAAAAAAAGAGGGTGCCGATATCGTATTGACCATAGATCCGCATATACAATCTATTTCTCATCAAATTACGGCAGATCTTATGGAAAAGTGGGACGCGGTTTCCGCCGGAATTCTTGTCATTCAGCCGCAAACAGGGGCTATTCTTGCCATGGAAAGTTTGCCGAGTTTTGATCCAAATGCCTATAACACGGTAAAAGATTACGACGTATTTTTGAATCCCTTTACGCAAAAAGTTTTTGAGATGGGTTCTATTGTAAAACCCTTAACAATGGCGGCAGGGCTTGACGCATATGCTGTCTCAGAAGCTACCACGTATTATGACGCGGGCTTTGTGCGCGTACGGGATGCTGAAATAAAAAACTATGATGGAAAAGGGCGCGGCACGCAAAGCATGTATGATATTTTAGATCAATCATTAAACACGGGAGCGGTGTTTGTTATGCAACAGCTTGGTATGCCGCAGTTTAAGGATTATATGGAGCGGTTTGGTTTGGGAGATACAACAAGCATCGACCTTCCGCAAGAAATAGCGGGAAATATGCAAAATTTGGAGGTAGGAAGAGAAGTAGAATATGCGACGGCTTCGTTTGGTCAAGGTATTGCTGTAACTCCCATGGCGCTTGCGACCGCGCTTTCGGCAATTGCGAACGGAGGGGAGTTGGTGCGGCCGTATATTGTGGATCGCGTTATGGAGGGAGACACACTTGTTACAAAAACAGTTCCTTCGGTGCGCAGACGCGTGTTGCGGCAAGAGACAACGGAAATCGTTTCGCGCATGCTTTCAAAAGTTGTTGACAAGACACTCGCGGGCGGTTTGGTAGCTATGCCTGGGTATTATATTGCCGCAAAAACGGGGACCGCGCAGATGGCAGATGCCGACGGCGGATATTCTGATTCTTATTTACACACATTTTTTGGATATGCCCCCGCTTTTGATCCTCAATTTTTGGTATTGATTTTTCTTGAAAAACCAGTCGGGGTGCGCTATGCTTCTCAAACACTATCAGAGCCATTCCATAAGTTGTCAGAGTTTATAATCCATTATTATGGGATATTACCGGATAGATAAAAATCCTGAAACCTTGTATATGAGTTCATTCTTAAAAAAAATTGTTTTGGCAATTCTCGCTTGGGAAGCGCGAGCAGTGCTTGTAAAATTCAAGCCAAAGATTGTTGCGGTAACCGGAAGTGTGGGCAAGTCTTCCACAAAAGAAGCAATTACGGTTGTGCTTGCCGCGAAGTATCATGTGCGTAAAAGTCCCAAAAGCTATAACAGTGCTTTTGGCATTCCCCTTACCATACTGGGGCTTTCCACTGCGTGGCGGTCGCCGATAGGATGGGGAGCGGTGATTATGCGGGGGTTTTTGGCGCGTTTTCAAAAAGAGTACCCCGAGATACTGGTATTGGAAACGGGTGTGGATCGCCCGGGGGATATGGATAGTATTTTATCCATCATAGAACCACACGTGAGTGTGATAACAGCCATTGGAGAAATTCCTGTTCATGTGGAGTTTTTTTCTGGTCCGAAAGAGCTTGCGTTCGAGAAAGGAAAACTCGCGCGTGGAACGCTATCTACGGGGTTGGTGCTCTTAAATGCGGATGACGAGATAGTGTATGATATGCGGAACGAAGCTCGCGGAAAGGTTGTTACGTTCGGTTTCGGAAAAGGCGCTGATATTCGCGCGTCTCAATACACTCTTTTTACACAAAAAAATGCCCTGAATATAGAAGTCCCTGCTGGTATACGTTGTAAAATCGATTACCAAGGTTCTACGGTTCCCCTGCATGTAGAGAACGTTTTAGGAAAACAGCAATTATATATGGCCGTAGCGGCTATTGGGGTTGCGGGTTATTTTGGCATCAATGCGTTGTCTGCCGCGCGCGCTCTCGAGGGATATCAGCCGCTTGCGGGTCGCTTGCATATTTTGGAAGGCATAAAAAATTCCATATTGTTGGATGATTCCTATAACGCCTCTCCTATTGCAATGCACGCCGCGCTTGATACATTACGCGATGTTCCTGCGCGTAGACGCATCGCGGCGCTGGCTGATATGCTTGAAATTGGCAAATTCACTATTCAAGCACACCAAACAATGGGAGAACTCGCGGCAGGTTTTCTAGATATCCTTGTTACCGTGGGCCCCCGGGCAAAATTTATCGCGCGCGAGGCAATGGAACGCGGTATGAAGCGGGAATCGGTGCATGAATTGGGAAGCGCGGTGGAGGCGGGGAAATTGCTTCAGAACATGTTGCAACCGGGGGATGTGGTGTTGGTAAAAGGTTCGCAATCTATGCGGATGGAGCGGGCGGTGGAAGAGGTTATGGCGCATCCGGAACTTAAAAAGGATTTGTTGGTGCGCCAAGAGGAATATTGGACAAACTAGATAAAGAGCGTGGTATACTGTTTATCAAAGGGGGATTTTTTGTGAAAGGACATGAAAAAGAAGCGTCTGTGAAAAGATGCTTCTATGATCGGTTTTGTCGATCCGGTGAGCGTGGTGGAAGTTGGTGCAACGAAGTGAGTTGTATTGGTATGAAATGCCCAAGATGCGGAACTTTGTTATCATTTCGAGCTGATGTGAACGGATGGGAATGCGGCGTATGTAAAGATAATGAGCGAAAGAAAACAAAGCATAACGATAAATCCCCGTCAGCTTAGGGGATTTTTCTTGAATTATTGCGCATATACAGTATAGTTAAGTATGTTTTGACGTGGCCCCATCGTCTAGTGGCCTAGGACAGATGGTTCTCATCCATCAAACCGGGGTTCAATTCCCCGTGGGGCCGCCACAGATACGTTTTATGCGCACAAGAGAGTGTAACTGGTGGTTCGCCTGTAAGAGCTATCATTAGCAACACCACTTGGCGGTCCGACCGCCAAGTGCGATAACTTCTCCACAGATAGGGGAATTTTTTTGTTTGCTCACGAGATGGTAATATGCAGACATGATATCTCTTCAAAAGAAAGATGCGTGGCACGCGGTTTCAGAACACGAGTTGTCTAAGCATTTTGAGGTACATCCACATGAAGGATTAGGAAAAGAAGAGGCGAAGAGACGGAAAGAGCGAATAGGGGAAAACCGTATCAGCGGCAGTGAAGAATTTCATCTTTTGCGTATTATTTTGCATCAATTCGCAAACCCGCTTGTTCTTATTCTTCTTGCCGCGGCGGTTATTTCTTTTTTCCTCGATGAACGCGCCGATGCTCTTGTTATTGTATTTACCGTGCTCGTAAATACGGTGGTTGGTGTTGTACAGGAAGGTAAGGCATCACGCGCGTTTATAAAATTGCAGGAACATGTAACGCGCCGCGCGGTTGTGGTGCGCGACGGCGCCGAACAGGAGGTTATTTCAACCGATATTGTTCCGGGTGATGTTATTGTGTTGCGCGCTGGTGATTATGTGCCGGCGGATGCGCGCATGCTTGATGGGCGGAATGTTCGCATAAATGAATCAGCGCTTACGGGTGAGTGGATTGGCGTTGATAAAAAAATCGGCACGCTTCCGGAACACACGCATCTTACGGATCGCACGAATATGGTATGGGCGGGTACATTGGTGGAAGAAGGTCTCGCGCGAGCGCTTGTGGTTAATACCGCGCATTATACGGAGTTTGGGAAGATAAGTCTTATGGTTGGCACTACCCGTAAAGAAAAAACACCGCTTCAGCGCGACATGGCTTCTCTCGCGAAGCTTATCAGTGTTGTTGTTCTTGGAACGGTAGGCGTTATTTTTGCGCTTGGATTGTTGCGCGGGGAGTCTGCGACAGAAATGTTTCTTACGTCGGTTGCCATCGCGGTTGCCGCGGTTCCCGAGGGGCTTCCGGTGGCGGTTACGGTTATTTTAGCTCTTGGGATGGAACGGATTTTAAAAAGCGGCGGATTAGTAAAAAAGCTTACCGCGGCAGAAACTCTTGGATCCACTAACATCATTCTTACTGATAAAACAGGAACTCTCACACAGGCGAACATGCAGGTTTCCAAAGTTGTTACCGGCAGTCAATTGTTTGGAGATCCGTCCGATGTTCTTACGCAGGAGGCGCACGCAAGCGCCGCGCTCATCATTGGCGTTTCCACATCCGGCGCGTTTATTGAAAATCCAGACGCGGATTTAAGTGAATGGATAACACGCGGAACACCCACGGATCGCGCCATGCTTTTGGCAGGTATTCAAGCAGGCGTGCGCCCTGTGCATGTGTTTGCTGAAAATCCACGCATTGATTTTTTACCTTTTGAAGCCGAGCGACGGTTTTCCGCTTCATTACATAAAACGAAAAAAGGTACCCTGCTTCGTATCACGGGCGCGCCGGAAGTGTTGTTGAAATATGCCGCGCGCGTGTATGTGGGGGGGCGCACATTGATTCTTACCAAGCAACGTCTCGAAGCTCTGCAAAAAGCTCATGAACATCTTTCCCAAGGCGGTAACCGCGTGCTTGCAACCGCGTTTCGTTTGGAGACAGCAGAAAAAATACCAACGGCGGATACTGCTGATTTTTTTGAAAAACTGGTGTTTGTTGGTTTTATTGCGTTTCATGATCCATTACGCCCCGACGCTGTAGAATCTATGCAATTGGCGCGCCAAGCAGGGCTACGCGCTGTTATGGTAACAGGCGACCATCGTCTCACGGCGGAGCGCATAGCGAAGGAAGTGGGAATTGACACGGCGAATTATGCCGTTGTAGAGGGGGATGATTTAGAAGCAATGTCACCGGAAGCATTGGCGGAGCGCGTGGAATCTATCGCGGTATACGCGCGTGTTTTGCCCCATCAAAAGCTTCGTATTGTGGAAGCTTGGCAAAAAAAAGGCGCGGTGGTTGCCATGACCGGAGACGGCGTAAATGACGCGCCTGCCCTCAAACGCGCGGATGTGGGAGTTGCGCTTGGTTCTGGTACGGAAGTTGCGAAAGAGGCTTCTGATATTGTGCTGTTGGAAGACAGTTTCAGTGTGTTGGTGAAGGCTATTGAGCAGGGACGCGTTATTGTGGACAATCTTCGTAAAGTAATTACGTTTGTGTTTGCTACGGGATTTACGGAAATTATCCTGGTGGGAGGAGCGCTGTTGTTGGGTTTTCCGTTACCGGTGCGCGCTACGCAAATTTTGTGGACCAATATTGTGGGAGGGGGTTTGTTGACATTCGCATTCGCGTTTGAACCGAAAGAACAAGATGTCATGAAGCCGCGTGGTAATGGCGGGCGTGAACGGCGTATATTTACGCGTCAAATGTGGTTTCTTATTTTTATTATAGGCATTGCTACTGATTTGGTGCTTTTTGGACTCTTTTTATATTTACAATGGAATGGATATGAACTTGCGCGCATTCGCACGCTTATGTTTTTAGGGCTCGCGATTGATTCCATTTTCTTTGGGTATTCCCTGCGAAGTTTGCGCCGCCCGTTATGGAATATATCATTTCTTGGGAACCTGTTCTTTTGGCTGGCGCTTGCTATAAGTTTATCGCTTTTAATGCTAGCCTTTTTATTTGAGTCGCTTTCAAATATACTTTCTTTAGTTTCTATTTCATTCTCCGATGTTGGTCTCATTCTATTATTTGGTATATCAAACATCCTATTGATTGAAGTTGGGAAATGGTGGTTTATTAGAAGAGAACAGGTTGAATAGAACTTAAAACTTGAAACCTATGTATTTCTACAATATCTTTACCATCGTAGTACTTATGCTAGGATTTGCCGTCCTTATATGGCTTATTTCCCGCATGAAAAAAAAACCGGAAGATAATCAATCGCTCATTCTTCTCCAAAACCAAGTGCAGGAAATCGCGCGTACGCTTGATCGCAACATGGGGGAGTCGCATAAATCTATGCAGGTGCAATTTCAGCACAGCAGTAAAATTATTCAGGATGTTACCGAACGCCTCACGAAGCTCGATGAGACAAACCGGCAGGTGATGGGGTTTGCCGATCAGCTAAAAGGCTTGCAGGATATTTTGCGCAACCCCAAACAGCGCGGCGTCTTGGGAGAATACTATTTGGAAACGGTGCTAAAAAATGTTCTCCCGCCCGGAAGTTATCAAATGCAATATGGGTTTGAAGACGGTTCTTTGGTGGACGCGGTGGTATTCATTAAAGATAAAATTGTTCCCGTGGACTCCAAATTTTCACTCGAAAATTACGAGCGCATTCTTGCCACGAATGATCCGACAGAACGCGAGCGATTCGAAAAAGTATTCAAACAAGACTTAAAAACGCGCATTGACGAGACATCCAAATACATAAAACCGGCGGAGAATACCATGGACTTTGCGTTTATGTTTATTCCGTCGGAAGCAATTTATTATGACTTATTGATAAACAAAGTGGGCGCGGTGCAGGTTTCTACCCAAGACTTGATTGAATACGCGTTTAAAGAAAAACATGTCATTATAGTTTCTCCCACATCGTTTCTCGCATATTTACAGACCGTGCTTCAGGGGTTGCGCGCGCTTCAAATTGAAGAATCCGCGAAAGATATTCGCAAAAACGTGGAAGCGTTAAAAAAGCATCTTGTAAACTACGACAGTTATGTAATAAAAATGGGCACCCAATTGGGTACCCTGGTAGGAACGTATAATGTCGGCTATAAGGAGCTCAAGAAAATTGATAAGGACATTGTCCGTATAGCCGGCGGAGAGGGGGCTATAGAAGCGATACTTTTGGAGAAGCCGGTAGGGGAGGAGGATTCTTGAAGTGTTTCCAACTGCCCTAAATAAGGAATGGGACACTGTTAGTCATTCCGCACGCATTGCACGTTACGTGTCGTTTCGTCATGGGTCGCACTAGGAACATCTGACAACCATTACAACGGAGCGGCTGTATCCAGCGATACAGCAAAATGAATCCAATAACCACACCTGTCAGAATGAATACTATGTTCATCTTTTTACTCCTTTCGAAATGTTGGGCCTTTTAAAAAAGGTCTTGTTGGATTTGCATATTTGCTTTAGGTTTGTTATAGACTTCTCTGATGATTCTAGCCACTGTCTCAACTTCCCGCAAGAGCACTTCTTTTGAAATAATCTCCTCCGGCGAGGTGAGATCAAGTGTTTTGTATCCTCGTGGTGCCAGATGTGCCTTGAATATTGTCTCTTGGGAAATGCGGCAAGAAAGCACGAAAAGCGTTTCCAAACTAGTACTGCCTTCGTACAAATTAAATGTGGTTTTGAAGACAATTATGGCTTTTGGTTCTTTCACATCAACCGTTATACTATGACTCATCGTGATTCCTCCTCTTCAATAAGTTCAACCACATCAGGGTAATTCCCCAAAAGGGCTTCCTCTGCAGATCCGATGATCCCCATCTCACTCGTTCTTAGTTTAACCCAACGAGCGGTCTGTCCTTCTATTGGATTAGGTATGCGTTGCACAACCCATACCCCTGGCGGGAGAACAACATGTTCGTGCGTGCTCGCAATACGGAGCCAGATCTCTTCCGTGTTAATGAGCTTTAGTGCCATACCTGCCTCCTTTTTTCTTTTAAAACTATCATAGTAGTTTTTTTACTATTTGTCAAGATATACAATATGTTCTTAATTTGGTACTATTTTTTCATGTCTTTTGCAGTCATCAAAACAGGCGGGAAACAATATGTTGTGGAACCCGGAAAAAAACTCAAAATAGAAAAACTGCCTATTGAAGAAGGGAAGGACTTTTCGTTTGATGAAGTTTTGTTGGTGGCAGGAGAGGAGGGAGAGGCAAAAATCGGTACTCCGTTAGTGGAGGGCGCCAGCGTATCTGCGAAAGTGCTTCGGCACGCCCGCGCGAAAAAAATAACTAATTTGCGGTATCATTCAAAAACCCGCCGTCGCCGCAAGCAAGGTCATCGCCAGCATTTTACGGAGGTTGAGATAACGAAAATTTGAGTCTGTGAGGAAATAGGCGACTCGACCGCCAATTGGCGGTCGAGTCGCCTAACACGCAATTTTATTTTCTATTTTTAAGTGCCTGTTCCAACGTAAGCGGATCGGCATATTCAATCTCTGCTCCCGTAGACAACCCGCGTCCGAGGCGGGTTATTTTTATTTGGAGAGGTTGGAGAATGCGTTCAATGTAGGCTGCTGTTTGATTGCCCTCAAGTGTGTTTGAAGTGGCTATAATAACTTCCATGGTACTGCGCGCGGGGTAAGTTTTTACGCGTTCAAACAATGCTCGTAAGCGCAGTTTTTCGCCGGGATTTTTTTCAAGCGGGGAGATAGTACCACCGGTTACATGATATGTTCCCTGAAATTGTTGATAGGTTTCAAATTGTTCTACGTCTGACTCTTTTTCAACAACAAGAATGCTATCTTTTGCGCGCGAAGGTGAACTGCATATATCGCAATAAGAAGACCCGCGTTGCTCCATAACGCGAAAACAAAGTTCACAGCGCGAAAGTTGCGCGTCAAAGGATTCTAGTAATTGAGCTAATTCTTTTCGCCATATGATATTTTTTTCCGCAAGAACGTAGCTTAACCGCAGTGCTTGGCGCGGACCTATACCGGGGAGTTGTCCGAGAAGTTCTGTTGTTCGCTGAATATGTTTAGGATGTGCCATGGGTTTCTAAACTTCTGAACGAAGTTATTTCCTGATTGAAATAAAGACTTACTTTTCCTAAAGGTCCGTTGCGATGTTTTGCGATTTGAAGTTCCACAATGTTTTTATTGTCATCGGAATCTTTGTATCTATCTTCGCGATAAATAAACATAACAACATCCGCGTCTTGTTCCAAGCTTCCGCTTTCCCGCAGGTCAGAAAGTTTTGGAATAGATGGATGGCGTTGTTCAACCGCGCGTGAAAGCTGGGAAAGGGCAATAACAGGAACGGCAAGTTCACGCGCGAGTCCTTTTAAGGCGCGAGAAATTTCCGTGACTTCGCGCACTAAACTTTCAGAACCTGCTTTATGGTAGGTGATAAGTTGTATGTAGTCCACAATGATAAGCCCAAGACCATGTTCTGCCTGCAGGCGCCGCGCCATGGCGCGCATTTGGAGTATATTATTGGAAGGTTCGTCATCAATAAAGAGCGGGGCTTTTGAAAGGCGTCCAAGAGCATCGCGAATGCGCGTAAAATCATCTGAATCATGTTTTAAGCGGCCGGTGCGGAGCCGCCACGAATCCACGTTTGCTTCTGCGGCAAGCAGGCGGTCTATAAGTTGTTCCGTAGACATTTCAAGGCTAAAGATGCCTACGGGAATATTTTTGGTAACCGCGGCGTGCCGGGCGATATCAAGCGCCAAACTTGTTTTTCCAAATGACGGGCGGGCTGCCAAAAGAATAAGGTCAGATTTTTGAAAACCTGAAAGCAAATTGTCGAGCTGGGTAAATCCGGTAGGAACTCCGCGCAATGCGTTTCCGTCTTGCATGTTATCAATGCGATCCCATGCGGCCTCGAGTCCTTCCGAAACGGGGGCAAACCGTTGGCGCAACGATCCGTGAGAAATACTAAAAATCTTTTTTTCAGCTTCATCCAACAATGTCTCTACTTCATCTGATTCCTGGTATCCCAGCTGGTTTATTTCTTGTGATATGGAAATGATGTTTCGCAGGGTAGATTTTCTCTGCACAATTTCGGCATAATGCACGATATTGCTTGCGGTCGGCACCATGGTAACAAGCGACGTAAGATAACTCATGCCGCCCGCGGTGTCCAGGTGCTTTTTTTCACGGAGGCGGTTTGATGTGGAAAGCACGTCTATGGGTATCCGTTTTTCAAACAGATTTTGCATGGCCTCAAAAATAACGCGATGCTGATCGCGATAAAATGCTTCCGGACGCAATACATCCGCAATTTTGTTATAAGCCTCTTTATCAAGCATTAAAGAACCCAAAACTGACATTTCGGCTTCCACGTTTTGGGGTGGCATACGAACGCCGGCAATAGGCGCGGATTGCATGGAAAAAGAGGTTTTAGACGCTGAAGTGCCTGCCATATAGGATAAGTATAGGCGAGAGTAATTTTAGAAACAAACACCAAATTGGAGGATAACGTGTAGAGAATGTGTGGGCAACAAGCAATCACCGTTTTGTGATAATAGAACCGTGGGCAGTATCTTTTACTTCCCAGCCCTTCTTTTGAAGCTCGCCACGAAGGATGTCTGCTTCAAGCCAATGCTTTTTTTGGCGGGCCTCTTCGCGTTTTACTACTAACGTTTTGATGGTAGCAGGTATCTGTATGGATCTAACAGCGTAAAGGTCAAGTCCTAATAGAGCATCAAATGTTACCATGAGCTCGTAAGCTGATGCAGGGTGTTTTGTTTTTGTCGTGCGATAGTGGCGTATAAATTTCCAAAGAACACCTAAAGCTTTTGGAGAATTAAGATCGTCGGTAATTGCCGCTAAAAATTGTTTTTTCGCGGACGCGTAAAAGGCAGGCAGTGGTTTTTTAGGATCTTTTTTTTCCGCAAGAACTTCGCGTACAAACTCTTCCAATTCTTTGCGCGCATGTCTCGCGCTTTCCAATGATTGCCAGGTAAAATTCAATTTTGAACGGTAGTGTGCTCCAAGAACAAGATAGCGAAAATCAAGCGGAGAGAAGGCTTTCTCCTCAATATCTTGGAGTGTGTATATATTATGAAGAGACTTCGACATTTTTTCTTTATCTATGAGCAAATGTTCACTATGGAGCCAATAACGGACAAACAGTTTTCCTGTTGCCGCTTCCGATTGCGCGATTTCGTTTTCATGATGAGGAAATATAAGATCAACTCCTCCCGTATGAATATCAAACGTCTCGCCAAGTTCTTTCATAGACATAGCTGAGCACTCAATGTGCCACCCGGGGCGGCCTTTACCAAAGGGCGAATCCCAAGCAGGTTCATCAGGCTTTTGTTGTTTCCAAAGAACAAAATCCTGAACTTCATCTTTAGAATACTCATCTACATCCACGCGTGCTCCTGCTTTAAGACCTTTCTTGTCCAAATGTGCTAGTTTGCCGTATGGCTTGAAAGCAGAAACATCATAATATACGGAACCATCTTTCATGTAGGCGTATTGGTGGGCGACAAGTTTTTGTATTACATCGATCATTTCGGGAATATGTTCGGTGGCGCGAGTAAAGGTACTTGGTAATATGATGTTGAGTTTCTTGAGGTCTTGGATAAAGGCAGTTTCGTATGTGCTCGTAAATTCTTTCAAAGATATTCGCGCGGCTTTGGCACCTGCAATGGTTTTGTCGTCTACATCCGTAATATTCATTACATGATTGATCTGGTACCCATTTTTTTGGAGCACACGTTTTAGAATATCTTGGAACAGGTAAGCTCTAAGATTTCCGATATGTGCAAAGTTATATACCGTAGGGCCGCATGTGTACATGTGAACAACCCCCTTTTTGAGGGGCTTGAATAGTTCCTTTTTTCGCGAAAGGGTATTGTAAAGTTTTAAATCCATTTTTTCCATTTGAAAAATATAAACATTCCCGTAATTCCGGCGAGCATAATGCCTACAATAACCCAGAAATCATAGGGGTTTCCGACAATGGGAAAGAACGCCACGTTCATGCCAAAAATGTTTGCCACAAGAGTAAGCGGCAAAATAATAAAAGCCATGATGGTGAGGTTTTTGGTTATCTCCGTAGCGCGAGATGAAAGAAGTGATTCATTTGTTTCGTGCAGCGCTTCCACGGTTTCTTTGTGATTTTCCAAAATGTGCCACATCCGAAGATGATTTCCCGTAATACGGCTTATGTACGGCTGCATATGTTTTCCAAAAAATTCCCTTCCTTCATCCGCCAGAGATTGCAATACCGACTGTTGAGAATGAATAGTGTGACGAAAATCGAGTATTTGACGCCGCAGAAGAGAGATGTTTTCTATATAGTCGCGATTTCGTTCTTTGAAAATAATATTTTCCATGGCAGAAATGACCGTATCCATTTTTTCGAGTTCGTGGAATGAATCTCTAAAAAGATCGGAAAGCAGGTAATACAGGAGCTCACCGACGCTTGTGAGATATTGTTTTGATTTTCGCTTATCTGTTTCGCAGGCGTTTATGAACTGTTCACATACAGGCATACGCGCGTATTGGGCGGTAATAAAAAAATCTTTTCCGATGACAACATCAATCTCGGTGCCATGGGTTGTATCGCGAGTGTCAAAGCGGGGGAAATGGAGTACGAGATAGATATAGGAATCATATACCTCTATTTTTGGATGAAATGTGGGATGCAAAAGCTCCTCAACTACCAGCAGATGAAGGTCTCGATTTTTGGCAATTTCCAATATGTCGTCTTCCGTTGGTTTTTCTAGGTGCGTCCAAATAAAATTTTTTCCATGGATAACGGGCATATGTTTAGTGTACCGTACTTGTAATTTTTATGGAAGTATGATAGGAGTAAGTCTAAATCCACACAATAAGGAGGTCTTATTATGCAGAACATTAACAAAGCGCGTGGAGCGCTCTTGGGGGCAATCGCCTTTGTGGCTGGTGTGTCGGTATATCTTTTTGGGTTATCACCAGAAAGTAACCAAGGCAAGTTATTATTGGACATAGTAAAAGTGGTATTGGTGTTACTTGAACTTTCCATGCTCACTTTTTTTGCATTTCTTTGGTCGGAAGATTTTTACCATACTTCGTATTCTCGCTATATGGAGACGGTGTGGGATTCTTGGAAAGAGTATTCTGGGGTTTCGGTATGCCGAGGATCGTGGCTTACTTTTTTCACTCTGTTTCTGTGGCTTGTAATGCTGGCATCTATGTATGCGATAATAAACACTACCTATTCAGTTGGTACGGGAGGGTATGATCATTTTTTTGCCTGGAATGAAAAGGATGAATTTACAAGCATGCTTCATTTGATAGTGTGGTCGATCTCATACAACATAGTATTCACGTTCCTGTATTGGAACCTTGTGCTAAAATATAAAGCAAACAGTACAGTAGCCTTTTATTTTCTGGCGCTGTTTGTGAGCGCCAATGTAGGTTTTGTTTGGATTCTCGGGGGCATACAAACTTTTGGCTGGAGTGCTGTGTTGGGGGTTTTCTACTGGCTTGGTATTGTGGTTTTTGCTATTTGTCTCGTTGTTGCCTTTGTTATTGTAATAGCAAAACTGCAAATGTTTAAAGGTGTGACCGCTCAAGGAAGCCTGTTTATGCAAAATATCACGGCACTATATAAGGGATTTTGCCCGATTATTCCAAAGAAAGGCGAGGAAGAAAAATCTAAATAATAAACGGTATCATCAAAACGAAGTTGTTAGAGCTTTGGTCAATTGACCAGAGCTTTTTTCTTTGCGATACTTAAGAAATGCAATGTATGAGAAAAATAAGTTTGGTTGCTGCTGCGTTTCTTGTTATAGGAGCGGGGTTTGGCGTAGGGGTGTATGTGGGCTACAGTCAGCGGCCGACGATAGACCAAGTGACATCGTTATACAACAAAGAAACCGCAAAACCGGCGGAAGTCGATTTTTCGCCATTTTGGAAAGCATGGAATTTAATAGAGGAGAAATATGTCGCAAGTGATGGGCTTGATAGGCAGAAAATGGTATATGGCGCTATAGGCGGTATGGTTGCCGCGCTTGATGATCCCTATACCGTATTTTTTCCGCCGGTAGAAAAACAGCTTTTTGAGTCAGAAATTGAAGGAAAATTTGAGGGTATAGGCGCGGAGATCGGCATGCGCAAGGGGGTGCTCACTGTCATTTCTCCGCTTACGGGTTCGCCCGCAGCGGGAGCCGGATTGCTTCCAGGCGATAAAATTGCGCGTATAGATGATGTCATAACGACAGAGTTGACGCTTGATGAAGCTGTGCGCCTTATTCGCGGGGATAAAGGAACCGTTGTTGCGCTTACTATTTTACGGAGCGGGGAAGACGAAATGCGTGTTATAAAGATTACGCGCGATACTATTCATGTGCCCATTCTTGATATGGAGAAACGAGACGGCGGTGTTTTTGTGATCCATCTGTATAATTTTTCAGAACAATCTCCGCTTGAATTTCGCAAAGCGCTTCAAGAAATGGCGCGTTCGGGAAGCAATAAACTTATTCTTGATTTGCGAAACAATCCCGGCGGGTTTTTAGAAGCGTCAGTAGATATTGCAAGTTGGTTTTTGGAGTCGGGGAAAGTTGTTGCGCGGGAAGCATTTGGTGATGGCACTGAACTTCAGCATAGAAGCCATGGATATAACGCGCTCAGCAATATCCCCACAGTAATACTTGTGAATAATGGTTCCGCGTCGGCATCCGAAATTCTTGCAGGAGCCTTACGTGATCATTTAAAGACACAGCTTATTGGCACCAAAACATTTGGCAAAGGTTCTGTGCAAGAGCTGGTTGATGTCACGAATACTACCTCATTGAAAGTAACCATAGCGCGTTGGCTCACTCCATCAGGTATTTCACTTTCTGAAAACGGTCTCGATCCGGACATTGTGGTTGAAATAACCCCGGAAGACGTTGAAAAATTACAAGATCCACAGATGGAAAAAGCTCTTGAAATAATAAAAGGAATGGAGTAACATGGAGGCATATGCAGGTAATTTTACGAAAACAAGTAGAAAAACTCGGACACGCAGGTGACGTAAAAGATGTCTCATCCGGGTATTTTCGCAACTTTCTTTTCCCGCGCGGACTTGCCCACTTGGCAACAGCCGCCGGTTTGGAGCAGGCAAAGCGTATGCAGAGAGACGCGGCTTATCAGCACGCGAAAGATCAGGAGGCATTTGCCATGTTTCTGGAGGCGTTGCAAAAGGAACAGATTGTTATCTTACGGAAAGCGACTGACGAGGGTCATCTGTTTGGATCTGTTACAGAAGCGGATATCGTAAGTGCATTAGCAGGGAAGGGACATAATCTTGATGAGAAGCACATTCATCTGGAAGCGCACATCAAAGAACTGGGAACGTATCCCGTTACGGTAATATTTGACGACATGGTTACTGGCATTATTTCCATAACAGTGGAGCGTGACCAGAGCCCCTCTCAAAAATAACCGTGCATTAACAAAGATATATGTAACTACTTGAGGGCTATAATACTTATATTTCTACTGCACGAAATCCAAGCATTCTAGTTTCTCATTATTTTTGAGATGGGCTCTAATCATAACACGCGGTATATTTTTGTGGTGGGGGGAGTGATGTCCGGCATTGGCAAGGGTGTTGCGACGTCCTCCATCGGTAACATTTTGCAATCACGCGGATATCGCGTAACGGCAGTAAAGATAGACCCCTACATCAATGTAGATGCGGGAACCATGAACCCTGTAGAACACGGGGAGGTTTTTGTTACTACTGATGGCATGGAGTGTGATCAGGATATTGGCAACTATGAACGGTTTTTGGGGGAAGAGATGCATGCTTATAACTACATGACAACGGGGGCGGTGTATCTTTCTGTTATAACAAAAGAGCGTAATCTCGAGTTTGACGGCAAGTGTGTGGAAGTGGTGCCCCATGTGCCGGAAGAGGTTATACAACGGATTGAACGCGCGGGCACGCGCACGTCATCGGATTTTGTTATGGTAGAAATCGGCGGTACGGTAGGTGAGTACCAAAATTTATTATTCCTGGAGGCGGGCCGTATGATGAAATTACAACATCCCGATAAGGTTCTTTTTGTGATGGTGAGTTATTTTCCCATACCGCAGATGTTGGGAGAGATGAAGACAAAACCTACGCAATACGCGGTGCGTTCTTTGAATACGGCTGGAATTCAGCCGGACATCATTCTTGCGCGGTCATCGGTTCCGTTGGATAAACCACGGAAGCAAAAAGTGTCGGTATTTTGCAATATGCAAGAGGAAGATATTATTTCAGCGCCCGATGTTTCTTCTATTTATGAAGTGCCTTTGAATTATGAAAAGGAAGGCTTGGGTGATAGGTTGTTGAAAAAATTTCGCATGTCGGTTTCGAAAAAAAAGAAGAACATGAGTGCGTGGCAGGAGCGCATGCGGCAGGCGCGCGACGCAAAGAAGCCGATAAAAATCGGAATTGTGGGAAAGTATTTTGGCACGGGCGCATTTACGCTTTCTGATTCTTATATTTCGGTAATTGAGGCGCTGAAACACGCGGCGTGGACGGAAAAGCGGTTTCCGGAATTACATTGGTTAAACGCGGAAGAATATGAACGTGATCCAAAGTTATTGTGGAGCTTGCGTGATTTTGATGGTATCGTGGTGCCCGGAGGTTTTGGCAGTCGTGGTGTGGAAGGAAAAATACGCGTTATAGAATTTTGTCGAAAAAACAACGTGCCCTACTTCGGGTTATGTTACGGTATGCACTTGGCGGTTGTAGAGTTCGCGCGGAATGTCGTTCACATGGAAGGCGCCCATACCACGGAAGTAGATCCAAAAACGACATATCCCGTGATTGATGTGTTGCCGGAACAAAAAGAGAATATCGCCACGCGTCATATGGGCGGTTCTATGCGTTTGGGATCGTATACATGCCGCTTGCAACAGGGAACAAAGGCGTATGGCGCGTATGGTTTGCCACGCATAAAAGAACGCCATCGCCATCGTTATGAACTCAATAATATGTTTCGCGAGCGTTTAATAAAAAAGGGTCTCGTTGTCTCCGGAGTAAACCCGGAACGAGACCTTGCGGAAATAATCGAGCTGCGAGACCATCCCTTTTTCATGGGAACACAATTTCATCCGGAATTTCAATCTCGGTTTTTAGACCCGCATCCATTGTTTCTTGCTTTTATACAAGCCGCGATGAAGAAAGACGTCAAGAATTAGCAACGACGCTTACCACTTTCTTTCGTGTAGTAGTTCCATCAAATCGTTTCTTTCGTTTTGCAGAGAATTTTACAAGACCAGTTCGAATGGCATAGAGCGTAAAATCGCGTCCTTGGCGAACGCCTGTTCCCGGGAGAATGCGTAAACCAACTTGGCGGACAATAATATTGCCTGCGACAGCGCGGTCTCCATCATGTATTTTTACACCCCGATATTTTGCTTGTGAGTCGCGAACATTCGCGGTAGAACCCGCAGATTTTGTATGTGCCATTTTTTAGACTCTAGGCTTTAAGCGCTAGGCAACTAAGATTAGTATATGCTCCAAAGAGTAGCAAGACTTAGAGAAAATAGCAAGGAGTGGTGGGAAGAGAGCAGAGATAGCGTGTTTTGGGCGTGTACGGCGTTTTTAGGCGCTGTGCTTATGGCGGGTTTGCTGCGGATTGCTCTATTATGGCAGGAACGGAGTCCGATACAAGTCGAAGAAAGACAGATCAATCTGTCAGAAACGGATGTTCGTGATACCTACATGGCAGCTTCCGGGCTTCCGGGATTGGTGGCAACAAGTCGAAATGGCACGCGTTATTACTATCCATGGTGCGGAGGGTTTAGCCGCGTCAAGGAAGCAAATAAGGTTTGGTTTCCATCAGCGCAAGCAGCTGAAAAAGCAGGATACACTATTGCGTCTGGGTGTGAGGGATTATGACGCATGTTCTTCGAACGTTTTTTTTATAGTTGCGGTGAGCACTTCAAATTTTTTCGCAATCGATCGGGCTTCCAAAACCTGCTCTTTGAGAGGAGAGGGCAGGGAAGATATAATAGTTTTTAATTTTTTGTCATCTGGTTGTAACAGCGCGTTCCATATATCAAGACGATTATGTGTTTCGAGTACGGCACGAATTTTTTCATAGTCATAGACGTAGCGTTCTTGTATGGTTTTTGAAATAACACCTGCATCTCCAAATACGCGGGTGAGACCTTCTTGATCCATGTATGCTTTGATATCCATCTGCAATTCCGCAAGCCGTTTTGCGTGTTTTTGTGTTTCTTTTTTAATATCAAAATACTCTGTCAATATGCCCATGATATTTTTTTGTTCCATGGTACGTGTTCCATGTTCCATGAACATGAATTTCCAGGCGGGACACATGGCCTTATACCCACACCAGTCGCAGAGCGCCGATGGTTGGGGAGGGAAATCGTTTTGGGTGGTACGAGCTTCGATATCACGAATGGTGGCAAGTACGTGTTCCTCGACACGTTTCGCGTCTTCGCTTTTACGAGCCGTTGTTATCTTTTCATTATGTTTTACATAGTAGAGGGAGAGCGCAATGTTGCTTGCCTGTATATGGGGCCACCGGCGCAATAGACCCAGGTGATACAGCGAAAGCTGCAGATCAGAATCTAGATGTTCTTGCGATTTCATGGTGCGGCTTGTTTTGTAATCTATAATTTCAAAAGTATCGTCCGTGGGTTTATCGATACGATCCATAATGCCGGCAATATTATGTGTAGTTCCGGTTGTAGGGTCAGTGACTGAGAGCTCAAAACGAGATTCCATGTCTACCACATTAAAATTCCACGGCTGGTTTTTCGCATAAAATCGTTTTAATATATTCTCACCTTGTGCCAAATACAAAGAACGTTCCTCTTCTGTCATGTTTGCTATCTCAGACGCACGCCAGGAGTCGCGGAAGTTCGCAATTACCTCATCGAGAGAAGGGTACAGCGGGTCGCGTGAAAAAAGAAATTTAAGGGAAGCATGAATGAGTGTGCCAAAAACCGCCTCCTTTGATTTGGGAGTTTTTATCTTGTCTATTTCCTGGAATTTATATTTTTGCGGGCATTGCCGGAGTGTTTCCAGCGCCGAATAGGAGGTACGCATGGTTGTTACTAGGAATTATGTTTCCCGCGCTTTTTTGTAAAAAAATTGCGCAGGGAGGGGGAGTGTACAATAGTACGTCGCACAATATATCTTTTGCGACATTACGACCCTATTGTGCAACATGTAAGCACGTCGCACAATCCTGCCCCCGCTTACTATTTGTTTTTACTTTATTAAAAATCACTATCGTAACTCCTGAATTTTCTGCCAAAGCGTCTGCAGATAAGGCGATACGTATGTCCCCCATGCGTGCAGAACAAAATCCCACACGAACATAAAATTTTCTTTAAGCGTTTGATCGGTAAACAATGCGCGCAAACTTACGCCCAGCAGGCTTAAAATAATTACGGAGAGAATGATTATAATAATGAGTTGTATAATACCTTTATTCATGATTCATTATAAATATGCTAGTGGATTCAAATAACCTCCATACGGCAAGAATTGACAGTTGCTTCCTGCTATTTTTGATGAACGAAATTGCATGGTGCTCGCGTCGTATACGCCAAAATGGAGATGCGGTCCGGTAGCGTATCCTGTCTCCCCTGTGTATCCTATCAAATCCTCCCGCGTGACGGAAGTTCCACGTGTGACTAGTATTTGTGAAAGGTGCGCATACAGGGTGGCAAGATTGTTGGGATGTTTGATAAGAACCCATTTACCATAAGATAAACAACCTGCATATGCGTCTGTATTGCCTGTCTCCCATACCTCGCCTGAATCAGCGGCATGCAGGGGTGTGCCAATAGGAGCGCGCAGATCTATGCCATTATGGGGTTTGCCATTGTATAGAATTTGAGAATCCGGTGTATTCCCAAAACTTTGGGTAAGCGCAACACTGCCTTTAATGGGCCAGGCAAGAATGCCGGCGTGCGATCCGGGGATGGTTGAAGGATCTATAAGTTTTCTCAATTCATCTTCTGTACGCTGTATTTCATTTAACATCGCTTCCCGTTTTGCTTCACGATCCCGCACTAACTTTTGATAGCGCGCTTCTTCATTTTTTGTTTCTGCAAGCAGGGTATTTTTTACTTTTTTGGCATTTTGTTCTATGACGCGTCGGCTTTGCAGTTCACGGTCAAGAGCAGAGAGTGTTTTTTTCTGTTCCGTGCGGGTGGCGTGCTCATCCTCAAGAACTTTTTTTGATTCGCGAAGAGAGGCAAGATTGCTATTGATAGATTCTTCCAGATGTTCCAAATCTTCCAGGTTTCCAAAAAAATCAGAAATACGCTCATGTTGCAATAACACCTCCATAAGCGAATTCGTATCTGCTTGATATACCGCTTGTAATGTTTCGGCAAGTGTCTGACGATGTGCTTCCATTTTTGATTGGCTCTCAGCTATATTCCCATCCAACTCTTCTATTTGAAGCTGTGTGGAGGCAAGGCGATTTTGAGTAAGTCGCATATCCGCGTTTACTTTTTTTATTTGTGTTTCTATGCGTGCTACTTCCTGCTGGAGTGTTTTTGATTGTTCAGTGGTTTGTGATAGCGTTTTGTGGTATGCGGCAATTTCTTTTTCCAGTTTTTGTATTTCTTTTTGCTGTGCTTCCATTCGCGCCCGAAGTTCGGATTCTGTGGCCGCAGAGGCGTATGATAATGGATGCATAAGAAAAACACCTGCCAATACCACGAGCATAGTTGTTGCTATTGAAGCTGTGCGCGTTTGATGAGACATGTATGTTATGTGTCAAGAAGTTTTATCGCCTTGTCTATTCTTTGCAATGCTTCTGTTTTTCCAATAACATATATGATCTCAAATGGCCCCGGCGACTTTTCGCTTCCGCAGAGCGCAACACGAAGCGGCCAGAGCACGTTACCTCTCGAATGCGCGGTGGCATAGGGCATAATCACGGCCTCAATATGATGCATGTCATAAAAATCTGCTTCAGGAATGTCGCACAATAATTGTCTCACGTTTTTAAGGTGTCCGATAATTTCAGTATAATCCTGCGTTCCTTTCCATCGGAGGAGTGTGGAATCATATACGGATGTTTCCGTATAGAACGGAAGATTTGTTTCTACGTCTTTTAGACGCGAGAGGCGCGGTGCTTCCACATACGCGATGCGTTTTATAAAATCCGTAGACAAGTCTTTCTTGCCTGCTTGTTCTATGAATGGCGTAAGATTTGAAGCAAGCTGTTCGATTGAAAGACTGCGCAGATAGGCGCGGTTCATCCATGCAAGTTTTTCCTCATTGAATATCGCGCCTCCTTTTTGCACTTTTTCCAATGTAAATTCTCTTACGAGATCTTCCAAAGTGAATAGTTCTTGGTCTGTGCCTGGGTTCCAACCAAGAAGCGCCAAGAAATTCACTATCGCTTCAGGCATATATCCTGCTGCGCGATAATCGCGGACAGCGGTATCGCCATGCCGTTTTGATAGTTTTGAGCGATCAGCTCCCAACAAAAGCGGAAGATGCGCGTAGATAGGCCGAGAAAAACCCAACGCTTGTTGGATGAGAAGTTGCTTAGGAGTGTTTGGAATGTGGTCTTCTCCTCGGATCACATGCGTTATATTCATTTCGGCATCATCAACCACGACCACGAAATTATACAAAGGTGATTCCAGTTCCCGCGCTATGGAAATATCTCCCAGGAGCTGTGGATCAAACGTGATATCTCCGCGGATACGATCAGCAAATGAAAGCGTGACGTCCGTATCGTTTCGTAAACGAATAACACCTGATTCCCTCCCCTCGTCTCGTTGACCGCATATGTGTCGCGGGATTGCCCGTTCTTCCATTTGGCGTTTGTGTTCCGTTTCGAGCTCTTCTTTGCTGTGCGCGCAATAAAACGCTTTCCCCGATTCCAAAAGCTGCCGGAGATATGTCTTATGGATTTCCAAACGTTCCGATTGCCGATAACATTCATCCCAGCTAAGACCTAACCAGGAGAGTTGCTCCGTAATATCGTCTTGGAATTCTTTACGGGACCGTTCCTTGTCGGTATCTTCTATCCGCAATACAAGCGCGCCGTTGTGATGGCGGCTAAAAAGATAATTAAAAAGCGCGGTACGCACATTTCCCACGTGGAGCCAGCCGGTAGGGCTCGGGGGGAAACGTGTTCGGATTTTAGGGTCTTTTGTTTCCATAGTATGATTGCTTATGAAGACCCAGGAGTATGACTTCCCGGGCTATTTTTTCCGCTGCATCAATGCGCGCAAATTTTTGCGCCGCGGCTGACATGCGGTTTCTTCGCTCATCATCGGAGAGAATCTTTCGTGTTTCATTCAATAAAACTGTCGGCGTAAGATTGGATTCTTCAATCACGCTACAAGCGCCATTTCGCGCGTACATGTAGGCATTGTGGCGCTGGTGGTCGGCTGCGGCTTCGGGAAGCGGGATCAAAATACTGGGAATGCCCCATGCGGCAATTTCAAAAATGGCACCGGCTCCCGCGCGAGAAACAATCACGCGCGCGAGATGAGAAGCGTTTCGGAGTTGGTCTTCAGTAAGGAACGGGAATAAACGATATCTGCTGCGATGAGGGGATTTTTCCAATAACACGGACGCTTGTTTGAGAACATCAGTATAGTTATTCTTCCCCGTCTGATGTATAACTTGGCATGTTTCTATAAGTTCTCCTACGATTTGAAGAAATACCGTATTGATTGATTGCGCGCCCTGCGAGCCGCCAAGAACAAGTATGACAGGTACATGGGATTCCAACGCGAACAAAGCAAGGCCTTCATTTTCATTACCGCCAAGAATTCTGCTGCGTATGGGGTTGCCCAGGTATGCCGTTTTTTCTTTGGGAAAATATTGCAATGTTTCAGGAAACGATATGGCGATGCGATCTGCAAATTTTGCTGCCCATGCATTTACGCGTCCCGGGACGCTGTCAGATTCATGTATGATTACCGGAATGCCGTAGAAACGCGCGGCGGCAAGTATGGGAAAGCTCACAAACCCCCCCTTACTAAATACAACATCAGGAAATTCGCGATACAGTATCCAAAATGCTTTCAAAAGCGCAAAACATGTTTTAAACAGGTCGACGATATTCCATAATGATGCATATCTGCGCATTTTTCCCGAAGATATTTTAATAAATTGAATATCGTCCATACGAAGCGCTTCGGGATCAAATGGCTGGTCGGCAATATATAGAATAGTAAGAGAGACAATTTTTTCCTCATCCGCGATACGGCGAATTTCTCTGGCAACGGCAAGGAGAGGGGTAAAATGTCCTCCCGATCCTCCGCCTGTCATAACGATTTTCATATGCGCGTGTATTTAGAAATATTCATTAAAATACCGACAGCCGCAAGGTTTATTACAAGCGCGGATGATCCATAACTGATAAACGACAACGGAAGACCTGTAAGAGGTACCAGGCCGCTGATGGCAGCCATATTGATAAACGCTTGAATGACTATAAGCAGGGTTATTCCCATTGCGAGATAACTGCCGAAGGAATCAGGTGCGCGGTTCGCAATACGTATACCGCGCCAGCTGAATATAAGAAACAGCATAATAAGGATGATGTTGCCCATAAAACCAAATTCCTCGCCAAAAACCGCGAAAATAGAATCTCCGGTAGGTTCCGGCAAGTAATAAAACTTTTGTTGGGACATACCAAATCCTTTACCCCAAAAGCCGCCTGAACCGATAGCAATAAGACTTTGGTTTAATTGATATCCAATTCCTTGGATATCTTCGGTTGGTCTCAAAAATACCGTAATACGGTCAAGCCGGTAAGGTTGTAATGATACAATCATCCATAATCCCACTATGCCTATAAGACATAATATACCAATCTGGGCAAGTTTGCCACCGCCCGCAAAGAATAAAAGAGTGGCTGTTATCGCAAGAACTCCCAATGTACCTATATCTGGCTGTAGAATGAAAAAGAGAGAAACGGTGCCCAACATGACAAGAAAAGGCAGAAACCCTGTTGAAAATTTTCTAACATCTTTTTGTTTCGCTTGCAGCCACGCCGCTATGTAGATGATGAAAGCTAATTTTGTTATTTCGGAGGGTTGTACGGTAATAGGACCCAGCTCTATCCAGCGAGCGGCGCCTTTTAATTCAAGGCCGACTCCCGGAATAAACACGAGCGCCATAAGAAATAGGCTCGCGACAAGTATGAGCGGCGCTGTTTTTTTCCAAAAGGTATATTTTATGCGCCATCCTGCAAGAAATGTTACAGCTCCCACCCCCACCCCCACGAGCTGGTTTTTTAGGAAAAAATATACTTCTCCAAATCGGGTCTCGCCTATCACAGGAGAAGCGGATGCGATCATGAAAACGCCCACCAATACCAGAATAATGGTAACAATAAAAAGTTTGTAATCAGGTGAATGGGCGCGAGAAGCAACCATATGCCAACGTATATTATCCGGCTAGTAAAATGGCGCCAACTCTTTTTTCGGTGAGTTCTCCGTTTTGTACGGCAACCACACCCCCTACAATAACCCATGGTATGCCGACGGGATATTGAAATGGGTTTTGGTATGTGGCCAGGTCTTGTATATGAGCGGGGTCAAATATCGTTATATCGGCGGGCGCGCCTTTTTTTAATAATCCCCTGTCGCCTTGTAAGCGCAGAAGCATTGCCGGAGCAAGAGTCATTTTTGATATCGCGTCTTCCCACGCAAGCAAAGATGTGTCGCGCACAAGGTGCCCTAAAAATTGCGCAGTAGCGCCAAATGATCGCGGATGTGTCACATTATGCGCCATGATATCGTTGGTGTTTGGTATTTCATATCCTATGCCATCCGTCGCAAAGTATGCATAGGGCTCGCGATAGATTGCTTCCATATTTTTTTCATTGATTGTTTTGCTATATATTGTTACGGCAAGATCGTTCACCATAAGGACATCAAGAAACGCGTCTTCAGGAGTTATGTTCCAGTCTTCGGCAAGTTCCTTGAGAGACTTTCCCGTAATTTGTGGCGTATGTTTGGCAGAAGCAATGAATATGGCATCGTAATGTAATGTAAGATTACGAAGATTTGCGATTAAAAGACGCCGGCTCTGTGGATTTTTTATTTGGTGCAAGATTACATTTTTCCCGCCATCCCTGTTTGTCGGAGGGAGAAGAGTATACAGAAGTGATCCGGTGCACTGGTAGGGAAACGTGTTTATTGTAATGTCCAGACCTTCTTCCCTGCCACTGCGCAATAAATGAAGCGCGCGAGAAGACTGATTCCATGTGTCTCTTCCAAGCAATTTGAAATGAACAATATGTGTGCGCGCTCCAGACGCGCGCGCTATGCGTAATGTCTCGGTTATCGCAGGCAGAATATCTTTCCCTTCATCGCGCAGATGCACGGTAAGAAGGCGATCACGGGCCGCGACAATTTTGGCAAGTTCTATCAGCTCTTCATCCGTGGCTGGCCGCCCATGACTAAATGTAAGGCCTAACGAAAGACCAAATGCATGTTCTTCAAGGGCCTGATCAAGGAGATATCCCATTCGCTGAATTTCGTCCATGTTTGCAGGACGTACGGCATCTTCCATAATACTTCGCCGCAAAGTGCCATGCCCTACCAGAGTTCCAAAATTAACTCCTACATTATGGCGTTGGAGTTCTTCAAAAAACTCTTTCATGCGAAGCCAGTTGACATTGATTTGCGATACATCAACCCATTTCTGAATTGATTTCGCGTTCACGGATCCGTGGACTAACGGAGCAAGCGATGTGCCGCAGGATCCGCCTATGACGGAGGTGATGCCTTGCCGCAACATGCTTGCTTGCGAGGGGTAGTCAAAGAGCGTCCAATGCGTGTCGGAATGGTTGGTAATGTCTATAAAACCCGGCGAGACCATGTGACCCGTGGCGTCTATAACAGTTGTTGCGTCCCCTTTTACGCGCGCGCCGATATCTGCAATTTTCCCATCTTTTACGGCAACTGATCCCGCGCGCGGAGTTTTTCCACTGCCATCCACAATGGTGCCATTTTGTATGAGAATATCATATTTCATATAACATGGAACACATAGTTTTATGTTATGTATTTCGTGGTACTACCGTCCCACTAATGCAATCGCTACTCCTATGATAGCACAGGCAATGCTTACTACCCAGAAACGCATAGTAACTTGATGCGACGGCCAGCCGAGCGCTTCAAAATGGTGTTGGATGGGCGCTACGCGAAAAACTTTTTTCCCAAATAATTTTCGCGCGGTGATTTGTACAATATCCGAAGCACTGGCAAGCACAAGCGGGAACGCAATAATCGGGAGCATGAGCACGGAATCGGTAAAAAATGCTATTACGGTCAACGTCGTCGTAAGTCCGATGATACCGGTTTCGCCCATCCAGAACTTGGCTGGCGGTATGTTGAACCACAAAAACGCAAGGAGCGCGCCCACAATGGCCGCCGCAAATGTGGCTACATCTATTTGATTTTGAAAAAACGCGATGCCGGCATACGCAGTGAACGCGGAGGCAAGCACGCCTCCCGCGAGGCCATCAATGCCATCTATCACACTGCCGCTGAACGTGGCTATCATGGTAAGTACAAAAAATGGGATATACCATGCGCCGATAAAGAGATTCCCCATGCCGGGGACATATATGGTGCGCCAATCAAGCTTAAAATAAAACCAAAACGCGCCGACAAGCGCGATCAAAGAAACAGCCGCAAGCCGTGTGGCAAGGTCGATGCCTCCGGAAAGTTTGCGGTGGCGCGATGTCCAAATTTGAAGCATGTCATCTGCAAGGCCCAAGAGCGACGCGGCAGCAAGCGTAAATGCAAGAAGCCACGTTTGAGATCTTGAGAAAAAATTAAGCTTTTCCAGAACAGAGTGATCTGTGAGCGTATCAAAACTCCAGAAAAGAAATAATAATGTAAGTACGCTTACCCAAATAAGAATGCCCCCCACGCGCGGCGTGTTTGTTTCATTATGCAATGCGTTAAATAGTTTTGCTTCCCCGCCCGCAAGCGCTTTTTTTCCGCTATGTGTTTTCCAAAGTTTCTTGCTTTGCATGAGCCGCACAAGAGGCGGCGTAAGGGCAAGCGCGATAAAAAAAGCAGCTCCTGCTGATCCAAGCACTTTTATGATGTTAACAGTAAGGTCTGGCGTATTCATTGGGTGCGGAGCCAATCAAGTAAATGCAAGGTATCTTGAAAGCGGTCATTGCGCGTGGAACCCAGGATAACAACAATGGAGAGTTTGCCAACAGGAATTTCTGCGACTGTCGCGAGCGTGCCGCCTGCTATATCAGTAAATCCTGTCTTCCCGCTGATAACCCCGGACTCGTTCATAAGTAATACATGAGTAGGAGAAAGAATGTGCACATTGCCTTCTTCAGATAAGAGCGTTGAGAGAGTCGGACTCATGGTATAGAGGAGTGGATACCGGAGCGCGTATCCTATCAATTGTGCCGTTTCTCGCGCCGTTGACACGTTGCTTACAATGCCTGCTGTCTCATCAATATCAAGGCCGGTAGGGTTTTGGAACTGTGTATCTTTGAGGTTCCTATTTTTTGCGGTTTCATTCATAAGGCGCACAAAAATTCTCTGACTTTCTTCAAAGGAAGAAGCCCCCTGGAGAAATCCGACGTGTTCGGCAATGGCAACTGCCGCATCGTTGCTTGATGCAGTGAGCATAAGAATAATAAGGTTATGGAGAGTAAAATGTTCACCGTCCAAGAGTGCTCCCTCATCGCCTTCTGTTTCGATTGCTGATGTATGAACTTCTATAATGTCATTTTCTCCTACGCGTTCAAGCGCTACGATTGCTGTCATTATTTTTGTAATACTTGCGATACCGGAAGGATCATCGGCGTTTTTTTGGAAAAGAAATTCATTCTGCAGCGGATCATATATAACTGCCGCCTTCGCCGTAATATGCGGCGGCGAAGATGAGCCTGTTTTGGAAGCATCACGCGTGGATGTATCGGTGGCGTTTAATAAGGTGGCATATGATGTAGCTTCGTTCAAATTGGTGCGCGATGGTTTAATGGGCAGAGCTAAAAACAGTACTCCTCCCGTGAGTGCGCAACAAACTACAATAAATCGGAATGATGATCCCATGGATTCAGTATGACTCTTTTTGGGGCGCTTGTTCAATCCCCCGCGTAAGTTCTTTTTGCACAGTTTCAAATTCCGGCAGTTCCGTAAATGAAGTGATGCCCAAGAATTTCATAAATTCTATTGTGGGCTGGTAGCGGTATCCTCTTCCGCTTTCAGCGGATAGACGTTCAACAAGTCCTCGCTGGGTAAGGCTACGGAGCGTAAAAGAAGAGTTTACACCGCGAATATAATCAACATCGGCGCGGGTTATGGGATGGTGGTATGCAATAATGGTAAGAGTTTCCAGACCGGCTTTTGAAAGATCGCCCAGCAATTCTTCTTTGATGAGTTGTTCTGCATATGAGGCAAGATGCGCTGCTGTTACGAGTGAGACAAGCTCATCTTTTTGTAAAATTCTGATGCCGCGCGTCTGGAATATTTTTTCTAATGAAACGATTGCTTCCTTCACTTCCCCCGCGGAGCATCCGGCATGTTTTGCAAGCATAGAGATCGACAAGGGTTCTCCCGCAACAAAAAGAAGCGCTTCTATAATGGATGGGAGTTGTTCTTTGGGTGATATCATGTGGTTGTTTGAGGTTTGTGCTGGATGGTGATATCCCCAAATGCGTTACCTTGATCAACAGCGATATGCCCTTGCTTCACTAACTCAAGAAGAGCCAAAAAGCTTACAATAATTTCTGATTTTTCTGTTACCGAACCCATGAATGTCCGAAATGAGTGTGTAAATGATTGCTCCACGCGCGTCATGAGTTCTTTTATTTTTTCCTCTAGCGATATAATGTGTTGTAGGGTTTTTTCTGGTAATCGCACAGAAGAAAACACAGGCAATGCGCGCATAAGCGCCCGCATGCGTTCATGGAGGAGTACCGGCGTAACTTCTTTGGGCGGGTAAAAGAGCGCGGGAAGATCATAGCAAGCAGTACGTTCAAACATGCGGTTTCCCCCGGTCGCACGTTCTGATATATGCCCTGAAAGTTCGCGCACGCGGTGCAAATGAGCAAGGCGATTTTCCAGTTCCTGTATGTGCGACTCTTCTTCATCAGTGACGGGGAGGTTTGGCAGAAGCGATCGAGATTTAATAAGCATGAGCGTCGAGGCAACAACCAAAAAATTAGCGATTTCATCAGGTGCGAAGGAAGCTCGCGATTTTACTTCTGTTACGTATGCATCCGTGATGGCGGCAAGAGACACTTCGTTTATGGAACGTTTTTGTTTTTCAATGAGGTCAAGAAGGAGTTCGAGAGGTCCTTCAAATGTATCTGTTTGGACAACGTACACAAGATTAAGGTGTTTTTTTAATTTCTATGCCAAGCTCATCCAGTTGTTTTTTTGACGCAGGGCTAGGTGTGTTCATCATGGGATCACGGGCTTGTCCTGTTTTCGGAAATGCAATGACTTCCGCGATGCCCGTTTCTTTTGCGAGGATCATGACAAGCCTATCCAGACCAGGTGCGATGCCGGCATGCGGCGGTGCTCCATAGCTGTATGCATCGATAAGGTGTCCAAAACGCTCTTCTGTTTCTTCGGGGGTAAGCCCCATGATCTCGAATACTTTTCGCTGTATCATTGGGTCAGAAATACGCACACCCCCGGAGGCAAGTTCATAGCCATTGCAGACCAAATCATACTGCTGTGCGCACAGGTGCTCCAGATCTTCTCTGGCAAACAGTTTTTCTACATGTTCTGGTTTGGGAGCGGAAAACGGATTATGGGCAAATGTAATGTGTCCCGTTTCTTCGTCTTTATCAAATAGCGGAAAATCTACCACCCAGGCAAACGCGAGCGTATCGGGATCTTTTTCGGTACGCAGATCAAATTTGTCGGCGCCAAATTTTTTCATGGCTTCTTCATGGGTAAAAACAGGAAATGGTTTTTGGAGTACTTTTTTTCCACATCCTTCGACCACATGTATCATCATTTCTTCTGCAATTGCGCGCACGTCCTGTTCGTTTACAAAAGACATCTCTATGTCTATTTGTGTGTGTTCGTATTGTCTGTCTCCGCGTGGATCTTCATCACGGAGCGCGCGCGCAATTTGGTAGTAGCGCTCAAAACCTGCGATCATCAACAGTTGCTTATATTGTTGGGGCGACTGCGGAAGCGCAAAAAAATTACCCGGGTATTTGCGTGAAGGAACTAAAAAATCCCGCGCGCCTTCTGGCGAGGTTTTAGTGAGCAGGGGTGTTTCTATTTCAATAAAATCCTGATTATTCAAAAATTCTCGCACCAGTGTGGTTGCTTTATGTCGAAGGCGAATGTTTCGTGTCATGCGTTGCCGGCGCAGATCAAGATAACGATATTTGAGGCGCATCTCTTCTTCAATATCACGGCCATCAGAGTCTAGGGGGATAGGTGGTGTTTTTGCTTCACTTAAAATTATAAGTTCCGTTGCCTGGAGTTCCCAATCTCCCGTTATGGTCTCGGTGTTTTTCATGCCGTCGGGACGTTTGCCGATTATGCCCGTAACTTGAATTACCCACTCGGGGCGCAGGGTGTTTGCTTTGGCATAGAGTTCGGCATCTTTTGACATAAACAGCACTTGCGCGGTGCCCGTGCGGTCTCGCAGATCAATAAAAAGAAGTTTCCCATGATCACGCCGAACATCAACCCACCCCATGAGAGTAACTTCAGAGCCTTCCTTGTTTAGTATATCTTTGGTATAGGTACGATTTTGTTCCATAGATTGAAATAATAATACGTCATTCGATGACCCCCTATCGAATTATTTCAATATAGCATTTTTCCCACCTTTTTCAATTCCTTGGTTTGCCGTCGACAATTCCAAAATAAAGGTGCTTCCCTTTCCTATTCCCGCGGATTCAGCCCAAATGCGGCCGCCGTGTTCTTCCACAATAAGCCGCGCAACGTATAGTCCCAACCCAAAACCTGCCGTCGTAAGGTTGCTTTTTCCTTCAACTATGCGCGTAAATTTGGTAAAGAGTTTTTGAATTTGCGGCGCGGAAATTCCCCTGCCGGTATCGGTTACGGAAACACGAATGGCTGTATCGTGTCGTGTTACGGCAACCGTGATTGATCCTTTTTCGGTATATTTTATGGCGTTATCAAGCATGTTAAAAATAACATTTCGGATTTTATTGAGATCCACGCGGGCGCGGAGTTTTTCTGTTGGCGATTTCCAGATGAGTTTAATGTGTTTATGTTCCGCTGTTACGCGCACTTCTTCTACCGTTTCTTGAACGATGTCCGGAATGTTTTCTTCACTCCAGTCATATTTCATGCGGCCTTCTTCCACGCGGGAAAGATTAAGCAAGTCTTCCACGAGAGAAATAAGCCGTTCATTTGAAATGAAAACTTTTTCCAGCTGGTCTTTTGTCATTTTGGTTATTTTCCCGAAACTTCCCTCAAGGGTCATGGAAATATATCCTTTGATGATAGACAAGGGTGTTTTTAATTGGTGTGAAGCCATGGAAATAAAGTCTGATTTTGCTTGGTTTATGCGCGCAAGTTCTTCATTTGCTTTTTCTAAATCTCCGGCAAGTTGTTCTATTTGCTCGCGGATTTGTACTTCCTTTAACACGCTCCGGATGATGAGATAGCTCAAAATAGACACCGCGGCAAGGGTGATTGTCTTTATTACGAATTCCAAAATTGAATTCGCCGAAAATACCTCAATAACAAGAATGAGAATAATAAGAGAAACAAAAAACTCCGTGGCAACAATTTTTACATTGAGAAGGTTATGCTTAAAAACGGCGTAAGCAATACAAATTACAAAAAAAATGCCAAAAATAGGGCCCATCGCAAAAAAGGTAAACTGTCCAAAAGCAGGTAAAATAAGATTTGAAATAAGCGCAGGGACGCTTGCCATGATGCTACCAAAAAACACGTAAAGAATAGGTATTTTATTAGCATCATGTTGTCTTTTATATTTTTTGAATAGTATTATCGTCCCTGCAACAAAGAGTGCTAAAGTGCATAAGGTATAGAGGGTATAGCCAATATTGTTAAAGATGACTTGTTTTTGATTTGCAAGATCAATAAAAAATGATGTAAATAAGAAATTACTTAATATGAGGGCAAAAATAATAACACTATCAATAAGCGTAATGAGAAGAGGCAGTATAAGCGAGCGTTTTGTTCGTTCCGGAAAATAAACTGAAAACCAAAAAAAGCTAAGAAATATAAGATTACCCGCCACATAGTGTGCATATATGCCAATTTTGAAGAGTAAGGCTGATTGCGAAGTTGAAACAGTAAGAAAAGTGGCAAGTCCCCACGCCGTGAGACAGAGTGATAGTAACCCAAAAAAAATCTCACTCATCTGTCGTCGGCTGTGTGCGTAGACGATACCACCTAGCATTAAATATATAGCCGTGACGGTAAGAGCGACGATGTTTATAAACGTCATCTAGAGATGAGATATGTTAGCCTATACACACGCGTTTGCTGACGCGAGGAAATCATCCACCACTTTCATAATTTTACGTGCGGCAATTTCAGAAATGTTTTCATCATGTTTTCTATGAAAGGCTAAGGCTAATTGCAGTTCTAGATTTTCATGTGATATATCGCCATGATCAATGGTGTGTACTAGAAACCACTTCATTCCTTTTTCGCCGAGGGTTGATTTAAAAATATCTGAGTGTATCAAATCTTTACTTACAGATTCCGCTATAATTTCAATGGCAACGTATCCAAAAAGCATTTCTGAAGGCTCAGTTTCATTCGCAACTCCATCTTTCCAAACTTGTGTTTGTGGGCTGATGGGAGCATAATTTTCTGGATATTCCAAACCAACCGCAGATCCGGAATCAAGCCATAACAAACGATGACTTTTTTCATCACTCGCTATACTTCTTAAAAACACAACCGTATTAGATGCAAGTGACAACATGTTTAGTGGTCCATGTCGAAAGTACAACCGTGGATTAGTAAAAAGATACATATATTTTTGACCTACCAGTCGTGGAAACACATCAACAAAAGGCCACAAACCAACTATCAGTTTTTTTATGCTTTCTTTGTCGCCTCGTCGGCATGCTTCCGCAAATGGCGCTGTGGTGATTTTTTTATACGCTTCTTCTTTTACATCCTTAAACCATACAGGGGGCGGGGTGTTAAATTTTTGTTTGAAATTAACAAGGGTAGCTGTTTCCATATGCCACGATTATACCATATATCAATAAATTTTACAAGCCGGTGCTAAAGGCTGTGGATAAGTGAAATAACTTGCAAAAATTGGTTTTTTATTGCAACCTAGTCCACAAGGACTCTATCTTTGGCACAACATAATTAATTTCTTTCAAGCTCATACCCGTTCAGAGGTGCAAACCAACCAGTATCATATACATACTCCAGACATTCTTTCATTATCTTGAAGTGTTTTTTGTTTACTGCGTGATCCATATTTGCTTTCTTTTTTGCTTTTCCTTCTACTGTTCCATGTGTATATATTACATAATTTTCTCCTTCTTTTTCAAAAATAACGCATTTCTCATGGACTAAGTTTTCTTCCGAAATAGTAATAAGCGCCTCCTCGTAACGAGTAGTCATTAATTCATGACACCAAGCTTTCCAAACTTCCAGCTTGCCCGATTTTATTTTCCAAATTGTATACTTTATGTTCATATTTTAATTAAAAACGGCAGAGAGCAAAAAAACTCTCGGTCTTATTCTTATTCATCTGTTTCCCGAATAATTTCGGAAGTGAAGAATTGTTCTTGGAAATGTGTTGATCTTCGGATTTCTTCGTCGTCTACATCACCAAGTGACACCGGTATCACTACAAGCTTGTCATCGGCATCATTGAGGCGATGAACGACGGCGATGCATTTACCTGTATAAGTCTCGACTGGATCATCGATGCCAAGAAGATATGCGTCTATTCCCTCGCCGTCTGGAGCCTTTGTGTTTGGTATAAATCCATAGTTGATCTCATAAACAAAACCATACTTCGGATGTTTCGAATGAAGGGGTCGATCAATTATTATTTCTACTTCTTTGCCGATAAATTGTGTAGCGTAATTGCCTGACTGTTTAGTATTATCCTGCATATTTTTTATTATAGTGGATAAAAAAAGATAGGCTAGGCAACTTTATTGTTGCTTAGCCTATATGAATTTTTGAGAGGACCAAATTGAGTTAGTTGCTCCATTAGTGACTTGTGTGTTTATTTTTCTCCTCCTTGAGAATGAGCTAATAATTTCCTTCGCTGTACACCCTTATGTAGGTTTGGGAGAGTTCTATATGTTGTAAAAATCGTGAATAACGTGCCGTGGATATTCTAGGATGGAAATGTTAGGTTACAAATGGAGTATGGGCCATCCTTCAAACCCACACTTATTCGCGTGAGTAATCAAGCAAGAGAGGGGGTGATATAAAATGGTTGTTTCTCCATGTCTATAAACGTGCACATATTATCTAGTTCAAAAGGTTTAAATCCATTTGTGGAAGAACTGTGCTCTGTAACAAAATCTATAGGGATGTTAATAAAAAAGCTCGTGCCACTGGAGGATATTGATGTAGTTTTTTATAATAATCCTGGGGCGACTTTCAAAGAAACTGGTATCGGAGGGTATACGCCCTGTGCCAATGTTGTATTTATTTCACTGGATCCACGAAATTCAAAATTTCAAGACGGAATTAAAAAAGAGCTTCCTTATATACTTGCCCACGAGATAAACCATGCCATTCGTTTCCGTACTCCTATACACAAAGAAACATTATTTGAAGCCATAATATCTGAAGGACTCGCCGACCATTTTGCTATAGAGGTAACGGGCAGAAAAAATCCACTATCGTGGTCTATTGCATTAACTCAAAAACAAAAGAACATATTTTTAGAACGAGCTTCTAAAGAATGGAATATGTCCACATATGATCATAACGCATGGTTCTATGGTTCAGTAGTAAGGAGGATTCCTCGTTGGACAGCTTATACTTTGGGGTATGATTTTGTTGCTGCCTATTTACAAAAATATCCAAAAACACTAGCGTCACAACTTATTTCTTCCAAGTCCTCCCTTTATTTAAAAAACTTTAATTTGTCAAATAGTTTTTCGCATACCAAAACAAAAGAGTTGTAAAGAAATCTCCGACGTATGCACAGGTTTGGGAGAGCTTTGAGTGCGAACTATGTGTGGTGCGCAAGAGTGCCTTTTATGCCAGTACTTTTATGTTAATATACTGTTTATGATTGACGATATAAAAATTAAAGTAGGTGCGCTTGTAACTAATCAGGTTGGCGACAAGGCTCTGTTCATCAAGGAGAAGATTAAGAAAAAAGATAGGCCTTTATGGAATATTATTCAGGGGACATACGGAGACAGAGAGAATGAAACAATTCTGGAAGCAACTATCCGCGAATGTAAAGAAGAGGCTTTGGTGAATGTTGAAGTTAAAAACTTTCTAGGTGCTTACATTTCCTCCGATGAAACGAAATTCCGCGCTCTGTTCGCGTTTTTGGTTGAAGCAACTGAAGGTAAGCCAGCTATCCCGAGGAAAGAAGATCAAGATTTGCGGCAAGAATCAATTATAGAAGTCAAGTGGTTCACGAGAGAGGAAATCGCCAGTATCCCAAAAGAGGAATTTATCTCTTCTCGTTCATTCGCTATTGTTCATCAATGGTTAAGAAATGAATCTTACCCGTTGGCTATGTACAAGCAAATTCCTTTTGATTAAAAATTAAAAAGGGAGACGAATCTCCCTTTATGGGACTAAACTGACGCGTTTGAGTTGTAAAACAAAAACGTCATGAATTAAAGTTCCATCATCCAGCTCTCGAAATACATAGCCAGGATATACTTCCTTGATCCAAGCGATGTTCTCTTTTGTTTTCCCGTGATTCCGCACTCGGCGTTGATTTCTAGATATGATTATGGAGTTGAAGCCCATACTCTCAGCGATAGCAATTAAGGAAGGTCTGGTATTATATGGGGTATCAACTCCTAGAAAATCAAAGCACAGGATGTATAGCTGTCCGTTAGTAGTCAGGAAGGAAGAACAGCCTTCTATGATTTTAAGGATGATTTCTCGTCCATCCTCTCCCCCATAGTCATGCAGTTCCCCAGGAGTTCTCATAGGCATCTGTGGTGGATTACTAACTATTATGTCATATAAAACATCCACCGTGAGCTTAGCAAAGATGTTGCTTTCTATCCATGTTATGCTCCCCGCTCTCAAGTCCATGCTCTTTGCATAATGCAAAGCTGAAGCTTTTATATCTACTGCAGTAACTGTTTGTACTCCAGCCGCAATTAGACAATGTGCTAGAATTCCACTCTCTCCTGTCCCGATATCGAGACCATGCTTGGAAGTCAGTTTGTTTCTGATTAGTGCTTCTCCTAGTATTAATCCACTACGCGGTATAAATCTTTCGTGCTTAGCCCCGATGAGGATGTTATACATAGGAGAACCTAGAAATACGCTACCATCTGGTGAAGAAAAAAGGACAAAGTTATCGGAGAGTTGCTCTAGCTTTCGTAAGCTCCCGAAATCTATCCTTTGTGTCGGCGAGTTTTCTGATTTTTTCAACAACTCGCGTGTAGGCATCTAGTCCTCCGTTTCTCCCGATCTTTTCAAGAAAATCCATAGGGAAGTATACCACTCCGTCCAACATAAATGGTGTAGCGGCGAATACCATGATGTCCTCAACGTCCTCAACTTCTCTCCCCGCGTAAGCCTCTTTCCGTCCGAATTGCTTCTCGAGTATTCTGCGTCTTCTCATAGAAGTAATTTTGGTTAAATGGATGTGTTCCATTGTTTCCCCCTTAAGAGACTCAGAGAAAACCTTTTTCTGTTCAGATTTGAATAAAAACGATGAGAACTCCTCGTACGCATAATTGCGTACGAACCTACGGAAGCTGGATTCATCAACCGATGTGCTTAGGAAGCATTGTTCTCTCTCGAAATCCATTATCCTTACTAAGCGCTTTTTTTCTTGGATGACTATGTTTCTTGGAGCGCAGTCTCCCCATAGAAATCCTATCGAGCGCATCTTAGAAAATAAATCCTTGCAGAATATTAACCATGAGGATCGTTCTGCGAGACTTGTTTTTCTAAGAATGTGTTCTAAATTCTCACCATCACAAAATAGTGTGGTGAGTAAGGACTTTTCATTTTCCCAGGACACTAAAGGGACTGGTTTAACAGAGTAGATGGAACCGTTTACTAGAAGACTCAAGGGATATCGCGTAAGATATTGGTGTGCCTGTAGTATCCCCTCATATTCATGGGGGATGGTTCTTTTTCTTACAACAACCATGCCTGCCTTCTGGTCGACCCATACTTTCTGGGGGTCATATGACAGGACTGCAAACATGAACAGCCCTCCTCTTAGTTAGTAAGTTTGTACCCAAGTTTTTGATACAGGGATATTAGCTGTTGATTCTCTACAAGTGAAAAAATCTCATTACTTGTCAGGATATCAATCCAGCTTGTATCTTCAGAGATTGTATTTCTCTCGTCAAATATCATACGGTTACCTTTCAGTACATGCCCTCGGTCCTCTTTGAATTGCAACATTGACTCATTGTAGGTTACACCTAAGAAGTTGCATACCTTGCGGATTGTGCCAGATGGATTTGCACAGAGATCTTCGTATCGGAGGAGCAAAACAAGACTATGAGACTCCAATAATCGTAGTGCTCTTTGCGCAAACTCAATATAGACTGGGATTTTTGATGAGACTGACCTAGGCACATTCTTCCGAATACCCGCGAGTTTATTCGAAGAAGCCAGACCCCGAGGATCCCTAGTCAATAAAAGGATTTTCCGGATAATGGGGTCAGTCCCCATTCTTTTTTGGTCGTCCTGGCGCATGAAGTGTCTGTTCCAGTCCGAGTTTAGTTGATATTTTTTCAACCCAGGCAACATCGCCGTAGGGTTTGCTTTTAATGACACTGTGGCGTATATCTTCTAATTCTGGTGCGGTTTGCGGTTCATTGATAAATTGAAGATACTCATCAGGAATTTCTATTGGCCATTTGGAAAGGAGTTTTTGGTCTTTTACGATACCGTATTCCCTTCTCCATAGACTGGACCATTTCCAGTTTTCTGCCTTTACTAATAATGGGGACTGACCCCATTTCCAATCTGCGTGAGGGATTTTTATATGGTGATTTCCTGCTTGAACGCGCGTTCTTTCATAATGATATTGGTAATACTTTTAGGAACTATATGTTCATTACTAATATTACATTTGTTAAGAAAATCCAAAATTTTTTCCTTAGCACTATTTTCTTCTCCTTTTAATGACATAATCTCGACTTCTACCGCTCCGCCAAAATCAATTATATCTTCAACACATATCTCCATACTATCCAATGCGTAAACATATCTCGTTTTCTCTAATTCAAAGAAAGGTTTAAATTCGGTGGTGTCTAGTATTTCAGCGGCTTCTAAAAAATCATTGACCTCAACCTCGTGTTCTTCCCATGCATTATGATCACCATAATTAGTAATGGTCTTTGTGTTGATGGTGATATGTTCATTTTCTCCTTCCTTTTTTGATTTGCGCAGACGAAGACTATATGATCCGATTTTATTCATTTCTACATCCTCAACTTTGTTTGCGGTTTTTAGACAAAAGTAGATATCATGCACATAGAGCGAAGATACTTGCTTTACACCAATAGTATTAAGTACTTTTCTAAATTCGGTTGTATTATCAAGACGCGCACGAATTTCAACCTCTATATTTTTAGATTTTATTTGTTGCATAACATCATCGTAACAATTTTTTTAGTGTAATAAAAGAGGGGCGACCAATTTGATCGCCCTTTGCTTAGTTTCCAAGTGCCGCAATTATTATGTCGGCGCATTGGTTTGGAGAAAAACGTTGCGTATCAACGACGATGAATGGGATACCAAGTTCCAGCGCATTCTGATAGAAAGCCATGGTGATTTCCCGCTGCCGCTCGCTTCAAACCGCTTGGTAAAGTTATGTACTTGACAAGACTATGCTAGTTCTGTATGATGCTATCAAATTCACAATTAGGAGGTACAACATGGTTAACCAAAGCGCAAACCTTCCTGGTTTCGGGGCACTGGTAGCCCACATGACAGAAATTGCGCAGGCAGCTCTAAGGGGGAGTAAGGCAGTTACCAGGGGCACGATAACAATTGCAGGGGAAAGGTTGATTGAGGTTATTATCACGCACCCTAGTGAAAACAAGTGTCTAAGGGTGCACCTATCTACAAAAGGACAGGAAGTTGTCAGCAACACGTGGGGGGACCCATGGGAAGGAAGTCTGACCTCCCCAAAGCAACAGACTTTTGTCTGCAACATGTCGCCCGGGGCGCTTCATGAGCTCCTCAATTATATTTGTGGTGGTGAGCTGGAGAAGGCGGAGGCCGCTAAATCCCCAGTTCAAAAAATAGAGTTTCCGAAGATCACTATCGAAGAGCTCCCTTGGCTCTTGGAGCATATTTCTCGAAGCTCCGAAGAGTGATGTGCCTAGCAACCTCAAGCCCAACGCCCTGTTTCGCGACACGAAACAGGGCGTTCATACGTTTATGGCCGTTATTTACGGCAATTTTTCTGCTGACCGCAGTTATCTCAAATATCCAATCTTTTTTAACCAAAACACATGTTCCCATTCCCAGAGGGTTTTGGCCGCGAGAAACGCTTTAACATCACTATAATAATACGGAAATTCTTTGAGCTCCACATCACCCTCCATCTCTCCCCACTCGTGCTCGTCATCGGTACAGACATTCTCAGGTATGCGTTTGCTCCGTACTTTGGAGCGACCTCCTTTCTCGCGTAGAGTCGCCCGACATTTGAGGCACACCCGATGCTGGTTGATACGCAAAATCCACCGCGTCTCGATATTACGCGGGAGCTCAAGACTCTGCTTTAGCTCTTCCTCTTGCAGGGCGAGCACGTAGGCGGCTGTTTGGAGATTATATTCGCGATAAAATCCTGTGGAGGTTTTAATATCTAGCACTCCAAACTTGCCATCAATGGTAGCGAGCGCGTCCACCGTGCCCGCGTATCTATTTTTGAAAGACACGACCGATCGCTCGATAAATTCTGGATGAAAAAATATGCCGCGCGCATCGCTGAAATCCCGAAATACATTCACCGCCGGTTCTATTTCTTTCGGTAATGGGTAATGGTAATGGGGTCAGTCCCCATTCTTTTTTGGTCTTCCCGGTGCATGAAGTGTCTGTTCCAGTCCGAGTTTAGTTGATATTTTTTCAACCCAGGCAA